>OKSD01000633.1_pt1 | contig 37751 bp, 34 predicted proteins | sample 1601221 | NCBI WGS metagenome assembly OKSD01 (sample SAMEA3541550, study PRJEB24748) | human gut metagenome | biome: human gut; feature: human-associated habitat; material: faeces | place: China | collected 2012
ACGTCGGACAGGTGCTTCAGCTGGGCATTGTCCACGAAGGACAGGGCGACTTTGCCGCGCTGCTCGTCGGCACGGACGACGCGGACACCGACCGCCGCGTGCAGGATTTCTGCGCGGCGTATCAGTCCTCCCTGAGCGAGGACATTAAAAAGCGCCTGCCGGAGCGCTCGCCCACGCTGACGGCTCCCCTCCCCCAGCGCCCGAAGCGCGGCGTCCAGCGCATTCGATAAGGAGGGGAACGGATGAGCTTACAGGGCTTTTACACCACAAAGGGTCTGGCGCTGGCGGCGAAGCTCGCCGCCGGGACCGGGCTGACCATTACGAGGGTGACGGCGGGCAGCGGAGAAACGGCGGAAAGCGCCGCGGCGCTGGCACAGGAAAGGCAGACGCTCACCGTGGGCGAAGCCGCCGTCAGCGGACAGAGCGCCGTCCTGCCGACGACGCTGGCGGAGGCCGGAGCCTCCGCCGCCTATACGCTCACGGAGCTTGGCGTCTACGCCCGCGACCCGCAGGAGGGCGAGATCCTCTATCAGGTGTTTCGCCTTTCCGAGGGCCGCGCCATTACGGCGGGCGGCGGCAGCGCGTACCGCTTCTACCTCAAGCAGACGGTGGGCGCGGCGGGCGTCACCGTCACCTGTTCCACGGCGGGGCTGCTGACCGGCGAGGACCTGCAGCCTCTGCGGACGGCTTTGGCGAGGAAGCCGGACGCGGTGCAGGGAAACATCACGATCCACGTCGCCAAGACCGGCAATGATACCACCGGCGACGGCAGCGAGAGCAAGCCGTATCTGACCATTCAAAAGGCGCTCAACAGTCTGCCGCATTTGTTGGTGGACAGAGTGATCGTTCAGGTGCATGATGGGAATTACAACGAAAATGTTGTGATCGAGAACTTCGTCGGTCGGGACGTACATGTGATTGGGGACTCAAACGAAAGTGTCACCATCAACACGTTATATGTTCTCAATTGCAATATTGGCTATCTTCTGATTGATAATCTGGCTATTACAGGAAATTCAGGGGATGCGTACAACTGGTCATTAAAAGTCGACGGCGTCCAATACGCTTACCTGCAAAATATTATCTGCACCAATGAAACGCCAAATTCTTATGTGGGGGCATTTTTTATTGCATATACATCGGGGGCAGTTGTGCGGAACTGCACGATTTCCAATAAAAACATTGCGTTGGATGTGCTCGGTTCGGTTGTCTACCTTAACGACACGGTTGCGGGGACGAACAACACGGTAGGTATCCGCTGCGGAAGTGGTTGGGGTAATTACGGCGGCTATGTCCAGAAGGGCGGTGCGAATATTGCGGGCGAGGAACAGAAAGGATTCGGTGGTCAGATATGGTAATGACGGTCTACGGGCAGGAGATCCCCTGCGCACGCGCGGAGAAGGGCGCGAATTTCGTCCGCGCCTATGATGAGGGCGGCGCGTGCGTGTTCGAAGCAACGAAGATCGCGGATTTTTCCGGCTACTCGCTCACGGGCGGCGCGTGGAGCGCGGCGGAGCCGACGGACGGCGAGCGCATCGGGGAGCTGGAGGCGCTGGTGGCGCAGCTGCTGTTCGGAGGTGAGGGCGAATGACCTTGGCGCTGAAGCTGCTGTGCCGCGTGGTGCGCCGCCGGGTGAACGCCGGGGAGGCGCTGGAAAGCGTGCTGGCGGATTACCCAAGGCTGACGGCGGCGGAAAAGGACACCGTGCGGGAGCATATCCGGCAGAGCTGAGCGGAGCGGAACAAAAGGACCGGCAGGCATTTTGCCTGCCGGTCCTTCTGCTGTTATGCCGGATCGTCCGTTTTGAAGGCAGAACTCTCCTCTACCTCCTTGCGGATGCGGCTGATGTCGTCATCGGTGATCTCCATGGGGATGATCTCCAGCAGCTGGTTCCGGATCGCCGGAGCAAAGGTTTTTTGCAGGGCGGCCAGACGGCGGGCAGTCGCCTCGCCGGGAGAATCGGAGGCGTAGCCGGGGGAATACGATTCCGGCAGCTGGACCGTCAGCAGAACGAGCTTGGCCTGCTGCTGCGTGGCATTCCGGTAATAGTAGACCTTGGAGAGCATGTGGTACAGACGGAGCATATCCATGCTCATCATGCGGAAGCTCGTGGATACCTCTATGAACTGCTCGCCCAGAGGGGAGCGATAGTAGCCATCGAAGATGATGTTCTGCTCCATGATGGGGTCGATGTTCACGAAGGCGTCGGAAAATTTGGTGGCTCTTGCTATGCTGTATTTGGATACCTGAAGCATCTCGCTATAGCGGTCGAGACAGAGCGCTTCGATGCGGGGCAGCAGCCTGTGGCGAAGCATGGCCTCCGAAGGACCGCGGCTCCGCGCTTCCGAAGCAGGGGCGGCCGCAGGCTCGGCTGTTTCCGGCGCGGGGGCGTTGGATGCAAGCTCCTCCCTCTCCTTTTCATCGACCTCGTCCGGCTCTGCCGGCTTTGTGCCGAACAGGTTCGCCAGCTGCTCCTTTGAGGGCATACCGAAAATCGCGGTGTTATGGTTTGCCACGGAGCTGGAAACGATTGTTGTCAGCTGGGCGCGCAGCTGCTGGTTCTCCGCTGAGACCTCCCGCAGCCGTTCCTCCTTCGCCTTCTTTTCCTGCTCGAGCGTCAGGAGGTTTCCGAGCTGGAAGCGGTCAAAGACTTCGGACAGCGCCAGAATGACCAGCAGGACAACGAGGATCACGCTCTCACCCGTCAGCGTGAACCGCTGGCAGGGCCGCGAGGACAGGAGTACAAGGACAGCGATAAATACGGTCAGCAGGACGACGAACGCCCGTGTAAACCCGTTCGTCTTTTTCTCTGTGCCTTTCTTATCCACGGCAGGACTCTCCTTTCAAAGTGTGAGTCATCAGAACTTGACAAAGCCGATTGCATAGAGGGCCAGCAGACGGACGGCGCTGGAGGCGATGGACGCCCAGCAGAAGCCCAGCAATCCGAACCCCGGCAGCCACAGCCAGGCAAACAGCAGATAGCTGGCGCCGTAGAGCACCTGCGTCAGCAGCGTCCAGCGGATGGAGCAGGCCTTGAGCACCATGGGCTGCGCCATGCTGCCCGCAATGGAGATAGCGGAGGCCAGGTTGGCAAGAAAAATGTAGGGCGCGGCACCTTCATACAGCGAGGGGTACAGCAGCCTTGTAAACCACGGAGCGAAGAGCCGGCAGCCCAGCAGGAACACGGCAAGGCACGCCAGCGAGCAGCCGTTGATGACGGCGAAGAGCTTTTTGGACGCCTTGAAGTCCTTCTGCGCGAAGTAGCCCAGAAGCACGCCCACGATGGGCGTCATAACGATGCCCGCGCTTTTGCCAAAAAAGGAAGCCGTGGCGTAATAGGACACCCCTTCCCCGCCCAGAGTGGGGTAAAGGATCGTCCGATCGGCGTAGGCAAGGAGATTGCCGATGAGGTTGGTGGCCATGTAGGTCAAAAGGGTGGCCGCCGTGGCGGAAAAGAGCGGCGTGCGCGAGAGCGGCTCGCGGGAAAACGGCGTTGTTTTCCAGACGAACAGAAGCCCGACCCCCTCGCCAACGAGAAAGATAGCGGGCCAAAGCTCCGCCGTGGCAAACAGCAGCGCGGCGGCGCAGTAGGCGGCGCTGACCGCCGCATTGCACCATAAGGCCCGCTTGAAGTTCAGCTCCAGACGGAAAAAGGCGGTGGCGTACTGGTAGAGGTTGGAGACAATGAGATAGGCTCCCAGCAGAACGGCCGTCAGCGGGGAAAGGGCAAACATCCGCCGCAGCACGGCGGCAAACACCACGGACACACCGCTGCCCAACAGGCACAGGAGGTTGAAATCCCCCAACTGCCCCTGCTCCTTATAATGGCTGTCATCAATGAGGCGAATGTTATTGAGGGAGCTGCCGATCATGGCGGTGCAGACATTGGCAAGGCCCGCCACGGTCAGGAGGGTGCCGTAGTCGGCGTCCGTGAGCCGGGCAGCCAGCAGCGGGAACACCACGATCTGCCGGGCGAAGGTGTAGATCACCGAGGCGAGGATGCTGATGACGAAGTCCCCGGAGATGCGCTTTAAGCGATTCGGTTGATTAGACATGGGCGGCGTCCTTTGAAGCTGTCGTGTATTGCGGCAGGTAGTCGAAAGCATTGGTCAGGCATTTTTTAGCGCATGCGCCGTCTCTCTTCCTGCGCTGCGCGGGGATTTCAGGTAGATCAGCAGCACGACGCAGAAGCCCATCTGATCGAAGGCGGATGCTGCATACATGGAGGTACTGAGCATATAGCAGGGCAGAGAGGTAAACACATAGAGCAGCCATGCTTTCAGAAGCATATCATTTTGGGACCGGCGAATGAGCTGTATAAACGTATAAAGCCCCAATGCCAGCACAGCGCACATGGCGATCAGGCCAAAGTCCGTTGCGATCTCCAGAAAGTAGTTGTGGGGGTACGTGCCATATTGATCCTGATAATACAGTGCGCCATGGCCCGTCAGCGGCGCGGCCTGGATCGCCCGGACGGCGCAGATCCACAGGAAGAGCCGTCCGCCCCAAGAGGAACGAGTTAAGTATTCAGCCATGTCCATGAGCCTTGCATACTCGGCCTCTGTGATGTCCCCGCGCTCCAGAGCAAGCGGTGCGATCCCATAGGCAGTCTCACTGATATGATTCAGAGGGTTATCGGAGATCGACGGATCGGCCTTTTGGACGATTTCCGCGACTGCGTCCATGTTTTCATAGGAAAGCAGACCCCAAATACCGCTCGGCTTCTCCGGCTCTGCTGGCTCTGCTGGCTCTGCTGGCTCTGTCGGCTCTGTTGGTTCTGTCGGCTCTGTTGGTTCTGTCGGCTCTGTTGGTTCTGTCGGCTCTGTTGGCTCTGTTGGTTCTGTCGGCTCTGTCGGCTTAACAATGGTCGAAACCGTTTCCTCCACGGCGGACGTCATGCGGTTCGAGTCCTGTGCGGGAGCCAGAACCGTTGAAAACAAGAGAATAGCGCACAAAGCGGCTGCCGGGAAGCATAGCGCCTTCTTTTCTTTCCAGAAAAAGAAAGGCAGCAGCAGGGAAAAAAACAGAAGGCACAGCGCCGCCCCCCGCGTTCCGCTCAGAGGAATGGCAGCGGCATAGAGCACAAACAGAAAGAAGTCGACCCACGCGGCGGCTCCCCATTTCCCGCGAGGACACTGAAAAAGGGCAGCGTCCAGAAAAAGCAGAATACAGATTGTCAGGCTGCAATAGGCCAGCGACATGTAAGAAAGCACGCCAAGGTTATTGCTGTAATAATCAGCAGAGGGAAGATAGGAGCGAATGCAGTAATACAGAATGATAGGCGCTGTGATCACCGCGTAAACTCTCCCGCAGCGGAGCAGCTCTTCTGCCCGCTTTTCGAGGATCACGATCAGCAGGGCGGAACAGCAGGCAACCATGCTACAGCCGTCTGTGACGGCAGGGACCAGAAATTTTGCGGGATGCTCCAGAGAAAGAAACGCCAGCAGATAGAAAAGGCCAAAGGCGATGGGCAGCGTGGCCGTCAATAGAAGAAGCTTTCTGGAAGCTTTCTCTTTCCAGAAGGTAAGAACCTTGAAAAACAGCACCGCAGCCGTCAGAATGGTCACACTGTAGATAACCGCCTTTCGCAGCGGTTCGATCTCTTGAATACCGAGGGGGAACAAAAGCATATTCCACCACGGAGTCCCCAGGAAAGGTAGCGGCAGCAGCGCGGAGGTCAGACGGTCAAAACGGGAAGACTGTTTCATAGCATACGAGCTCTTTTCTTTAGGATTTCCGGGCGGCGGCCTTGACCGCCGCCAGATGGGCGACGTGGTCCACGGCGAAGTTGCCGGAGACAACCGCTCCGGCGGGGACGTCCTTGGACGCCACGCTGCCCAGCAGCACCTGGGCGCCGTCCCCTACGGTCAGGCGGTTGGACACGACGGCACCGGGACCGAACTTCACACCGTCCCCCGCCTCTACCCGTCCGGAGATGACGCAGCCCGCGCAGACCTTCACCCGGCGGCCCAGCTTCACCCCATGGTCAATGTGGCTCTGGGCGTTCACCCGGCACTCGTCCCCGATGACGGTCTCGTCCCAGGGGTACACCGCCCGGTGGACGGTGACGTTTTCAAAAAGCACCACGTCCGCCCCGACGGCCACGCCGCCGCAGTGGGCTATGTCCAGCACGCCGCCCTCTGGCAGGTACTTGAACTCGTAGCCCGGGCCGCCCAGCTTTACCCCCGCGTGAAGCACCGTGTTGTCCCCCACGCGGCAGGGGCCGTGAATGGAGACGAACTCCTCCACCGTCACGTTTTCCCCCAACACCACCCCGGTAGGGGCGATATAGGCCAGAGGGCTGACATGGCAGCTTTCCGGAATGACCGAGGGCGTCTGCGGCGGGCAGTAGTCCGGCAGCTCCGCCAGACGGTTATGGAGCTGGAAATAGGTCAGCCGGGGCGTGTCCGAAAGGACCACCCCCTGCTTGCGCTCCGCCACCGCCGCTCCATCCTCCGGGCGGCAGATGACGGCGCGGATACGGGGATTGTCCAGCAGCTCGGAGGCAAAGCGGGCGTCCTCTAAAAAGGAGAGCATTCCCTCCGGGCCGTCGGAATTGCTGAGGCCCAGAGCGGAAAATTCTCCGTCCCGGAAAATTTGTTCAGTTGGGAAAAAATCGGAAAGGCGCATGGTGCCTCCTTAATCGTTGTCGGCCCAGTCCGTCCAACCGCCGTTTTCCCAGCGGCGGACCAGAGAAAACTCCGAGGGCTGGTATTTGTTCGACCGGGCATATTGCACGGTGCTGCCGTCCGCTTCCCGGTGGGTCTCCAGAAACGCGCCGTAAGGCAGGGCCGGGGTGAAGGTATTCCAGGTGTAATACCAGGAGACCCCCAGAGGGTAGAGCGGATCCCCAGACGCATCCATGGCGTCGGGGGCCGTTTCACCTGAGAGGTCGTCCCGATTACAGCCGATGCAGGTGACGGACGCAAAGTCCTCCGGCTGGGCCGTTCCCTCCGGTTCATGGGCAATGGCCGTCCAAAGGGTCCGGTAGCCCACGGCGTTTGGATGTGTGCCACCCCAGTACAGGGAACCAAGAGGCAGGCCCAGATCAGCCGCCGCCTGCGGGAAATCCTTGTAGCAGTCGATAAAATCGTAGCCTGCCTCGCCGCAAAGCGTCCGGACGTTCTCCGCAATCTCAGCGGAGTTCAGGTTTTTCACTGTGTCGGTAGGATCGTAGATGGCGGGAATGGGCACAAGCACCGTCAGGTACTCGCAGCGTTCATGCAAATACGCCAGCAGCGCTCCGTACTCCGCCCGGAATTCCTCTCCATCGGCGCAGTCCGTGCGGTCGTTGGTGCCCAGCATGACGAAAATAGCGTCATAGCGATCCCGCTCCGCAAAGAGCAGCTCCTTGTGGGCGTTGAACCACTTGGCGGACATGCCGCTGATGGCGTCGTTGTGGAACACAGACGCCCCCGCTGCTTCGGCCTGGGCCCGCAGGAATTTTACCCAGCCCTGACTGTCCGGGGCGTTTTCATAGTAGCGGTTCCCGTTCTCCTCCGTCAGGATCAGCCGGCACCCCAGCGCTTCACGCTCATCCTGTCCCCAGACGCAGCCATCGTCGGTGTTGCCGTCGGAAATGCTGTCGCCGATGACCAGAATGCTTTGCACCGCGCCTCTTTGCAGGGCCTTCGCCACCGGCAGGTCCCGGGTCAGGGCGGGGACCACGGCGGCAGGCTCCTCCCGCGCCGCATCCCGCGCTTCTTCCAAGTCGGAAGCCGTCCGGGACGGGCCGCAGGCGGTGCAGAACAGCAGCGCGAGGGCGGCCAGCGTCAGGCAAAGTCCACGCTTCATGCCCCGGCGCTCCTTTGGGTGGGAGCCACGCCGGTACCGTGGTATTCCAGGCCCGCCGCTTCCGCGTCCGCCTTGCGGTACACGTTCCGCAAATCAAAGAGCACCGGCTGGCGCAGGGCCGCTTTCAGCTCCGCAAAGTCCAGAGCGCTGAACTCCGTCCACTCCGTGGCGATGACCACGGCGTCGGCGCCCGTCATCGTTTCCTGTGCGCTGCCGCACCAGACAGCACCCGGCAGCCCATCCAGGGCCCGCTTGGCGTTGTCCAGAGCCTTGGGGTCGTACATCCGCAGGGTATACCGGCCGCCGGCCAGCAGTGTCCGGGCGATCTCCACGGCGGGGGATTCCCGAATATCGTCGGTCTCTGGCTTGAAGGACAGGCCCAGCAGGGCAATGGTGCCGCCAGCCGGGAACCGGTCCGTGATCTTCTTTGCCGCCAGCTCCTTCTGGTGCTGGTTGGCGCGGATGACGCTTTCCACCACGGTCAGCGGCGCGCCGTACTTGGTTCCGGTGTCCGCCAGCGCTTTCGTGTCCTTGGGGAAGCAGCTGCCGCCGTAGCCGGGGCCGGGGTGGAGGAACTTAGGGCTGATGCGGCCGTCCTTGCCCATGGCGGCGGCCACCTCCAGGGCGTTGGCCCCCACCTGCTCGCAGAGGTTGGCAATTTCGTTGATGAAAGTGATTTTTGTGGCCAGGAAGGCGTTGGAGGCGTACTTGATCATCTCCGCCGTCTCCGGGGTGGTGACCACCACCGGCTTGTTGGAGCGGGCAAACACCTTATACAGCTCCCGCAGATGTTGCTCCGCCTGCTGGGTGAACACGCCCAGCACGATGCGGTCCGGGTTGCCGAAATCCCCCACGGCCCGGCCCTCCCGGAGGAACTCCGGGTTGGAGGCCACGTCAAAGGGAATATCCTTGTTCAAGGATTTCAAACGGGCGGACATCCTCTGCTTCAACGCCCGAGCGGTGCCCACCGGAACGGTGGACTTGTCCACCACCAGCTTGTAGCCCTGCATATAGTCCGCGATCTCGTCCGCCGCGCTGTAAACATATTTCAGGTCGGCGCTGCCGTCCGGGGCCTCCGGGGTGCCCACGGCGATGAAGATCAGGTCGCCGTGCTCCACGGCCTCCTTCACGTCGCAGGTGAAGCGGAGCCGTCCGCTGGCAAGGCCGTCAGCGAGCTGCACCTCCGCACCCGGCTCGTAGATGGGGCACACGCCCCTTTGCAGCTTTTCGATTTTTTCCGGCACGACATCTAAACACACCACCTCGTTGCCCCACTTGGCGAAGCCAAGCCCCGCGATGAGGCCCACGTAGCCGGTGCCGATGACGGTAATTTTCTGCATAATTCCTTCTCCTTTTTACTGGTACAGCCTCGCGGCCAGCTTACGGTAATCCAGCAGCTTATGTGCAACTTCATAAGAGACATCTGACATCTTTTTTAATTCGTCGGGCCGGGATACCAACTCCGGCAGAATGGTCTGAATATCCTCTGGCTTGGAGAGCAAGACGCCGTTTCCATGAATAAACTCGCCATAGGCAGCTTCACCGCATACAATAACGGGCGTACCGCAGGTAATAGCGGCCTGCGCCGTCTGGGACGCGCTACCCGGCTGGCAGTATAGGTCTGAGGCCGCCAGCGTCGTCTGCATTTCATCCTGATTCAGAAAGCCGAGATATGTAACGTTCGGCATCCTTGCGATCCGGTCCGTCAGGACCTCCCGCACATCGTCGTAAAATGAACCGGCAATAAAAAGCCTCGCCCGCCCTTCGGGAAGGCGCTCCATAGCATCCAATAGGTCACCAGTACGCTTCATTGCGTCCATTTTTCCCGAGTGGAACAGGACCAGCTGTTCATCCGCTAAGCCGTGCGCGCTGCGAAACTCGGCCTTACGTGAAGCCTTTTCCTCCGGCGGCATAATGACGCCCGGCAGCGCGTTCAACTCCATCAACTCGTTGGGAACGCCGTACATTTCCTGCAAAAACTGCTTGCTCTCTTCATTCACATAGAAGATCTTATCCCAATATGGAAGGCTTTTTTGAATCCAGGCCCGGTAAAGGCCGTGATGCAGGAGGCTGCGGGACAGCCAGTTTTTCGCACTGTTTTGATAGGCTGTGCTGACATCGGCATAGAACCGGCATTGTGGCAACCGCTGACGCAGTTCCTTGAGATCGCATACGCCATGCTGCTGAATCGCATGGACCAGCATAACATCTGGCTGAAGAGAAACAACCAAATCAGAAAAACCGTGTACCCAGCGCAGCTTTTGCCGCAGAAACCCGTGACCAAGGTCGACACGCACGACGCGGACACCGTTTTCAAGCGTAGTATCCCCTGCCGGAACCATGACGATCTTTCCATCCTGCCATGTCGTCGTGTCAGCAAGGATCAAAGGCGTATGTCCCGCCTCTAAAAAAGCGTCAAGCAGATAATTTTCTTTATAATACATCGTGGGTGTGAACGGATTGCCGATGCAGACTTGAAGAATTCGCATATTTATTTGCCCTTTCTGCGGCTCATCATGGCAACAGCAAGCCGCCCAATATGACTGTCGCCTACGAACATATTATATAACGTAGTCGGCTTACCGCCGAATCCTGCTTTGAACACATCGATTCCGTTATAATTTGTTAAACTGGATACATTACCCCAATCATAGGTGCGGACACCCTGTATCCGCATTTTTTGCATATCTGCCCAATGTAAGAACTTATTTAACCGTCCGGCTGCATTTTGATCGACATCAGCACTACGGAAATCTGAGGCAGAGTAACAGAGAACGGCTGTTTCTCCATCCGTCACATAAAGATGGTAGACCAATGCGTTGCCCAGACTGCCCCGGGAAAGAAAAATGCAATCGTTTTCCAAGTAGGAGTCTACTTTTTTTCTGCTGTAATCCTTTTTCAAGGCTTCGTTTCCTAACGAATCGCAGAAATTCATATAGGTCTGTTCCAGATCAGACAATACCGCAGGATCTGCACGCAATGCGGCTGCATCAAAAAATTCCGCAGAAGCCCATTCCTTTGCGGCACGGCGGATCTCATAGCGATAGTTTTTTGTCATATGACCGAGCAAAGTTTCTTCTGTTTCCGTCAAATCGCTAATCAGTGTATAATTTGCTTCCGCGTGTCCGCCTAAAGCTGCGGCCTGAGAGGATGTCAGCCGCAGATAGCGCAGGATATCAGATTGAGTATGGAAAGGGATTCCATCCCAAAACCAAATACGTTCATAGGTCAGAAAGGCCAATCTTCCGGGAAGTCGAACCATTGTTTTATTTCCTCCGATGCAGTAGTCGATAATAAAGCTTTGGGCTTATGCGCAGGAGCTGCGATAGAATGCGGGCCTTGCCCTCCGGAAACTGCCGGAGGGCCGCCATATGACGGAGATAATCCATCTGTTCAGCCACTGCGAAAAAGCTGTCATAATTCTCCGCTATACGGGCTGTGCTGTTCAGAGCACCCAGTACCCAGCGCGGAAGAATGAATGGCCGCTCGGAAAAATCCGCGGCAAAGGATCCATCCGCCGTCAGCGCTGTAAAGGCCTGATATCCGGTGAGGATACGCTCCGCCGAGGAGGATGTCATGGTGGAATTCTGGTGGAAGAGATAGTAGTACAGCGGCACTTCGATGGATACGACCTCCTCCGCCTCCGCAAAGATCCTCCACATCACATACACATCCTCAGAGAAGCGGCAGCCAGCAGTTGCGTGGATGCCATGTTCCGTCAAAAAAGAGCGGCGGAGCAGCATTGCCGGAAGAATGGGGATCAGCGTGCGGCAAAGAAACCGGTGCAGTACTTCCTGACGGGACAAGATGGCGCACTCTTCGTGAGCTGTGTCAGCAGGTACATCCTCGCCCGGCACGCACATACGATAACCGGAAAAAACCACGGCACTCTGCGTTTCAAAAGCCGCCTCGTAGAGCGCCTGCAAAAAGCATGGCGCCACAGTGTCATCTGAGTCGATACAGACCACATATTCTCCCCGCGCTTCCCGGATCCCATGGTCGCGGGCAGGCCCCTGGCCGGCGTTTTCCTGGTGCAGAACGCGCCAGTTCAGCGCCGTCGTGCGCAGATAAGCTTCTGCCAATTCGACAGACCGATCCAAACAGCCATCATCCACCAAGATCAGCTCAAAATCCGAAAATGTCTGTGCCGCAATGGAGCGCAGGCAGCTTTCAATATAGAGTTCCACGCCGTAAACCGGCACGATCACGCTGATTTTCGGCATATCAGAATCCCTTTCGCTGCAAAATGGCGTCATTGATGTTCCTGCGTGGCAGGAACCAAGGCTCCCGCAGATCTGCCGCTGTGACGCTGCGGCTGAGCGTGGAAAACCCACGCCGGAAGCCACACACCTGCACCTGCTCGATATTGGCGCGGGAGCAGGCGTAAACGCTGCCGTAGGGAAAGGCAAAGTCCTCTACCTCACGCCCCAACAGAGCCTCCAAATAATCCTTGCTGTCCCGCATTTCCCGACGGACAGTATCCTCCGCTTCAAAGCGAAGCAGTCCATGGTGCACTGTATGCGCTCCGAGAGTGCACAGCGGATCTGCGGCAAGAGAGCGCAGGTCAGACTCAGAGAGGTAGCCCGCCTTTCCAACCAGTCCGGCCGCAATAAAAACCGTGTAGGGCAGTCCGCGCTCACGCAGATACGGAAACGCCCAGCGGCAGGCGGAGGCGAAAATGTCATCAAAGGTCAAAAGGATGCTGCCCTGCGCCGACAGATGCCACGGCGCGGCGATCCTTGCCTCATCCAAGCTGTCCAGCCATGCCGCAAATCGGCTGAGAGAGACGGCACAGCCGGCATCCTGCGGGGTTTCACCATCCGCATATACCTCATGGAGCATATACACCGTCGATACGGCCGGGCCGTGAGGCATCCGCTCATTTATTTTTTGACGCAGGGAATAAAACTGCCGAGGAAGCATTACCCTTTCCTCCAAACCATTTTATTGACCACGCCGGTGTAGGACTGGATGAGGCGCACGATCTTATCCGACACATTTTCGTCCGTGTAATCCGGCACGGGGAGGCCGGCATCGCCGTTTTTCACCAGCTCCACGGCGGTATCCACCGCCTGAAGCAGGGATCTTTCGTCGATACCCGCCAGAATGAAGCAGCCCTTGTCCAGCGCCTCGGGCCGCTCGGTGGAGGTGCGGATGCACACCGCCGGGAACGGATGCCCCACGGAGGTGAAAAAGCTGGACTCCTCGGGGAGGGTGCCGCTGTCGGACACCACGGCGAAGGCGTTCATTTGCAGGCAGTTATAATCATGGAAGCCCATGGGCTCATGCTGAATGACCCGCTTATCCAGTTGAAAGCCGCTCGCTTCCAGCCGCTTGCGGCTGCGGGGGTGGCAGGAGTAGAGGATGGGCAGGTCGTACTTCTCCGCCATGGCGTTGACGGCGGTGAAGAGCGAGGTAAAATTCTTCTCGGTGTCGATGTTCTCCTCGCGGTGGGCGGAGAGCAGGATGTACTTCCCTTTTTCCAGACCAAGCCGTTTGTGAATGTCGGACGCTTCGATTTTCGCAAGATTCTTGTGCAGCACCTCCGCCATGGGAGAGCCGGTGACGTAAGTCCGCTCTTTCGGCAATCCGCAGTCGGCAAGATACCGGCGGGCGTGCTCGGAATAGGCCATGTTCACATCGGAGATGATGTCCACGATGCGGCGGTTGGTCTCCTCCGGCAGGCACTCGTCCTTGCAGCGGTTGCCCGCCTCCATGTGGAAGATGGGGATATGGAGCCGCTTGGCGCCGATAACGGACAGGCAGGAGTTGGTGTCGCCCAGCACTAAAACGGCATCGGGCTTCGTCTCTACCATGAGGGCGTAGCTCTTGGCGATGATGTTGCCCATGGTCTCGCCGAGATCCTTCCCCACCGCGTCCAGATATACCTCCGGGTCGGCAAGACCGAGGTCGCGGAAAAAGACGCCGTTGAGGTTATAGTCGTAGTTCTGCCCCGTGTGGGCGAGAACCGTGTCGAAATACTTCCGGCATTTGGTGATGACGGCGGACAGGCGGATAATTTCGGGCCGGGTGCCCACGATGATGAGCAGCTTCAGCTTTCCGTTGTTGGCAAAGGACGCCATGGTGTCTCCTTTCCCGGCTCACACCGGTTCAAAAAAGGTATCGGGGCGGGCGGGGTCAAAGACCTCGTTGCAGGTCATGACCGTCACCAGCTCCTCCGTGTCGCTCAAATTGATGATGCTGTGAGTCCAGCCGGGGATCATGCGGACGGCTTCGATCTTCTCGCCGGAGACCCGGAACTCTACGGTCTCATCCGTATGGATATTCCGCTCCCGGATGAGGGCCATGCCGTGGACCACGATGAACAGCTCCCACTTGCTGTTGTGCCAATGCTGGCCCTTGGTGATACCGGGCTTGGAAATATTCACGCTGACCTGGCCGCAGTCGGCGGTGTGGAGCAGCTCGGTGAAGCTGCCGCGCTTGTCGGCGTTCATCTTCAGGGGGTACTTGAACTGCTCCGCCGGGAGGTACGTTAAGTAGAGGGAGAAGAGCTTCTTGGCAAAGGAGCCTTCGGGCATCTTCGGCATGAGCAGCGTTTCCGGCTGCGCCTTGAACTGCGCCAAGAGATCGACGATCTCCCCGAGGGTGGCCTTGTGGGTCACGGGGACGCAGCAGTAGCGGCCATCCGCTTGCAAAACGGTCTCCACGCCGTCGAACGCACAATGCTGCTCCTTCCCCTCCAGCAGGTCGAACAGACCCTCCACCAGATCGTCGATGTAGAGCAGCTCCAGCTCGATGGAGCGGTCATTGACGGTGTAGGGCTGATCGTTGGCCACCGCCCAGCAGAAGGTGGAAACGGCGCTGTTGTAATTGGGGCGGCTGTGGCCCATGAGATTGGGGAAGCGGTAGACGTACACCGGCGCGCCCGTTTCTCTGCTGTAGGAGAAGAACAGCTCCTCCCCCGCCAGCTTTGAGCGGCCGTACTCGCTCCCGGCAAAGCGCCCGGCCAGCGTCGCCTGAATGGAGGACGAGAGCATGACGGGCGCGGGATTTCCGTGCCGCTTCAGGCAGTCCAGCAGCGCCGAGGCGAAGCCGAAGTTGCCGCGCATAAAGTCCTCGGGATCTTCCGGACGGTTCACGCCCGCGAGGTTGAACACAAAATCCGCCTTGGCGCAGTAGTCCTCCAGCTCGGCAGGGGTAGAGGCGAGGTCGTATTCGTAGATCTCATCAATGCGCAGGCCGGGGCGGGTGCGGTTTTTGCCGTCGCGCAGGTTTTTGAGGTTTGCGCACAGGGCGGTGCCCACCATGCCCTTCGCGCCGGTGACAAGAATGTTCATATCACTTCTCCTGCCGCGCAAGCTCCTCCTGAATGTAGGCGAGGGCGGCGATGCGCGCCTTCGTTTCGGCCACGTTCAGGATGCGCGTGTTGTTGGAATTGAACTCCGTGAGGGCGCTGCGGTGCTGGTCCCCCTCGGAGAAAAACTGGTCGTAATTCAGGCTGCGGTTGTCGGCGGGGACCCGGTAAAAGTCCCCCATGTCCTCCGCCTTGGCGCACTCCTCGTTGGTGAGCAGGGTCTCATAGAGCTTTTCGCCGTGGCGGATGCCGATGACGCAGATATCCTCCTTTTTGCCGCCGAACAGCTCGCACACCGCCTCCGCCTGGGTCTGGATGGTGCAGGCGGGGGCTTTCTGGATAAAGAGGTCGCCGTTCTGCCCATGTTCAAAGGCGAAGAGGACGAGGTCGACGGCTTCCTCCAGCGACATGATGAAGCGGGTCATGGACGGTTCGGTGACGGTGATGGGCTGGCCGTTTTTGATCTGGTCGATCCAGAGCGGAATGACACTGCCCCGGGAACACATGACGTTGCCGTACCGGGTGCAGCAGATGCGGGTATTCCCGGAGGTGCGGGACTTGGCCACCGCCACCTTTTCCTCCAGCGCCTTGGTGATGCCCATGGCATTGATGGGATAGGCGGCTTTGTCGGTGGAGAGGCAGATGACGCTCTCCACCCCCGCCTCGATGGCGGCGGTGAGGACGTTGTCCGTGCCGATGACGTTGGTGCGGACGGCCTCCATGGGGAAGAACTCGCAGGAGGGCACCTGCTTGAGGGCGGCGGCGTGGAACACATAGTCCACGCCAACCATGGCGGACTTCACGCTGGCCAGGTCCCGGACGTCGCCGATGTAGAACTTGATCTTCCCCGCCGCCTCCGGCAGCTTGGCCTGAAATTCGTGGCGCATGTCGTCTTGCTTCTTTTCGTCCCGGGAGAAAACACGAATTTCCGCAATATCGGTGGCGAGGAAGCGGTTCAGCACAGCGTTGCCGAAGCTGCCCGTGCCGCCGGTGATGAGTAAGGTTTTGCCCTGAAATGTCATGGCATTATTCCAGCCCTTTCATAATGATGCGGCAGCCCTGCTCCGCCGTGTAATTTGCAAGCAGATACTCGTAACTCTTTGCGCCCATGGCTTCCCGATCCGCGGTGCAGGCGCTGTCCACGGCGGCGCAAAACGAAGAAATGTCATTGCTCAGGCATTTCCAGCCGAAGCCGCCCCTCTGACACACATCCCCCACGTCGGTATGGGGGTCGGTGCAGCACAGCACCGGGAGCTGTGCCTGCATATAGCTCAAAAGCCGAGATGGAAAATTGGGGATGGTAAAGCGGCAGTCCAGAAACAGCAGTCCCACATCACAGGCAGGGACCATATCCTCATAATCGTCATGGGGCAGACCGGGCAGCACCTTCACGTTAAGCAGCCGCTCTGTCTCGGCAAAGGCTTGCAGCTTGGGAAACTCCGTGCCGCTGCCGCAGATGAAGAAAAAGCAGTCCTGCCTGTTCCGGCAGGCCCGGAGGCAGTCCACGATAAAGGGCACGCCCTGAGGACGGCCAAGATTCCCGCCGTAGAGAAACACGGTCTTGTCCTGCGGGATACCGTATTTCTCCCGCAGCTCCCGTCGCCGCTCCGCCGTAATGGTGCGCTCCAGCGGCTCCACGCTGTTGGGGCAGATCTCCACCTTGGCGGGGTCAAGCTCCGGGTCCTGCCGCAGCAGATAGTCCACGTTGGCCTGACTCATGCAGCCGATGCGGTCGGAGATGGCGTAGAGCTGTTTCTCCTTGGCCCGGAAATAGCGGTAAATCAACCCCTTCAGGCCGCTTCTTTTCAGGATGCCGATGTCCACGGCGTTCTGGGGGAAAATGTCCTTCAGCAGCAGATAGGTGCGGGCACCGTCCCTCCGCTTCACCCAATCCACCACGCCGGCCAGCGTGATGGGCGGGGTGGGATAGAGCACGAGGTCATAGTGCTCATCGGCGCAGAATCGTTTCAGCGCCCGTTTGATATTCGGCGTGATGACCATGGTGCCGATCCCCTTTTTCAGTAAACCGACACCTGCAATCTGCGGCGTTTTCACCCGCAGAATGGCGTAGCCGTCCCTGGGGAGGTCGACGGTCTCCTGCTCCGCCGTGGGGGATACGATACGGACAAAATGCCCGCGCTTGACAAATTCCCGCAGGAGGTCGGTATAGATGCCGTGCTGGGAAAGGTCGCTGACGGGAAAAAGGGAGAGAAAAAGGATGTTCATTTGCCTGGTTCCTTTCTCTTACGCCCGATAGCGGGGGAAAAAGCCGCTGTCGGGAAGGTTTGCGCGCAGTGCGCAAAGCGCAGCGTACTTTTCTTTGTCAAAGATCTTTTTCCCAATATGGTAGCGGCAGGGCTCGCCCCTGTAAAAAGTCTTTTTGAACCGATACAGGTTATCCTCGCCGGAGCCTACGCCGCCGCCTAAATGCAGTGTTTTGCAACCGGCTCCACAGCCCCACAGCGCCGCCTCATACATCAATAGATTGGTGGGGGCAATCGGCCCATATTCTGTGCGGAAACCACCAAGGTGGTAGTTCATCCTCCCGTTCGCCCACAACATGATGGCCGCGGCGATGACCGTACCGTCCGGCAGCTGCGCGTAAAAAACTTCGCTGTTGTGGGGAAGATCCTCACATACGCTCTCATAGAATGACGGCGCGAAGTAGTAATAATCCGTCGCGTTATCCTTGTCCATGGTGGCGTTGTAAATCTCCCGGAAGGTCTCAAACAACTCCGGACTGCGCCCTGTATAGATACGAACCCCATTTCTCCGGGCCTTACGAATTCTTCCTCTGTTTTGCGTAGTTAAATTCGCCCATATCGTTTCAGGCGAGGAGAGATCTATCGCGATGGTTCCGCCCAGCGCGGTCACATCATAAAAGGACATCTCCCGTGTGTGATTGTTCAGCACGGGATGGTAACGCACGAACTCGCTGACGATGCCGTATTTTCCGCACCAACGTTCATAGTCGGCGAAGATGGGGGCGGGGTCGCCCTCCCCCTCCAGCAGCCAGCCGCCATAGCCATAGGGCGTGGCGAAATCAAAATAGGTGTCTGCGGGCAGGCTCCCGGCAAAATGAGGATCGGCGGCGATATCCCGCTTCATCACCACATTGATGCCCCGCACACCGTCCGCCTCTCCGTAAAAAAGCAGCGGCTCGCCGTCTCCATGGAGTTGGAACGCCTTCACATAGCCGGAGAGGTAGTAGACATCATAATTGAGAAAGGTACGCACAAGAGCGTCCCACGCCTCGGCCTGCTCTATGGTATAGACGGTCATATTCACACGACCTCCTTGAAAAATATTTGCACAGCCTGTCCGATCCGATGCATCTCTGCCGCGCCGTAGCGCTGGTCGCACAGCAGGCTCACTTCCGTTTCGTAAATCATCCGCGTCTGCGCGGTCAAATGATGCAGCGCCGAAACCGGCCAGTACACCGGACAATAAATCTCCTGTTCAGCCAGATATTGCCTCAAGGCGTCCCGCTTCTCCGCAGGAACGCAGATGGGAACAAACAGCGGGCAATCCTCAGGGAAAAGCGTAGGGAAAATGGCCCAATTTCGCACATATTCCAGTAAAACAGCGGCATTCTCCCGGCGTTTCTGCCGCAAAAGCGCTGTATCCAAGTGGTGCGCCGCAGAAATGTCCTCCCCGGCCGCGGGGCCGGAGGCCCCTTGCTCAAGAAGGTCTTCCGCCTCGGAAAATGTGCGCAGGTGGCGTTTTTCCGAACGGGCCGAAGGCATATCCTCCGGTGAGAAATCCCGCCCATTTCCGCAGGCTGCCAAAGACATACTCCGCACCCTCCGGAATACCGGAAAAGATACTGTGCGTCGCGTCATAGATGACGACCGTATCCTGAGGGAGCGCCGCAGTGCGCCGATAACCGAAATAGTCCATTACCAATGTGACATCGCAAGTCGGACATTGCGCAAATTCCTGAAGCAGCGTTCCCTGCTCCAAGGATACCGGATAAAAGGACACCGTAAGGCCCGCGTCCAGAAAGGGCTTTATCATCGTGTGGCAGCACCATGAGGGCAGCGCCGCGGTACGGACTTCCCGTTCTGCACACAGCTCCGTCAGGAGCGCCGCAAGCGCGGCGCGGCCGGAGAGATACCATGCGGTATGGGGTGGAAAAAGAGTGTTCTCCTGAGACGATAACGGAATGTCCCAAAATTCACTGCCAAGCTCAGTACGGATCCTATTCACTTTGCCGCCTGAATCTTTTCCGCCTCGCCGGGACGAAGCTCATCCATCGGCCCTCGATAACTGCCGTAAAATTTTCGGCAAAGGAACAGCAGAAAAAAGCCGATCAAGGTCAATACAGCTCCGCTCGGCAGACAGCCGAACGAAACAGCGATACCGGGAATTGCGGCAACTAGCACAACTTCAATAATGGATTGCAGGGTATAGGCGCAGCCAAAATCATCCAGTGTTTCAGAATTCATCTGCGGATCCACAATGCGCAACAGCGTAATACCCACCGCAACCACACCCGTCAGATACCCAAAAATAAAAATGGAGCGCTCAAACCAGAAATTATGAAACAGTTTTCTGCCTACCAAAAACACAATGCACAGCGGCCAGACAATTCCAATTACACAGAGAATCAGAATCGGCATCCAGAATTCCGCAACAACCGATAGACGAATCGTTGCCACGCCAAAGGCCACCAAATAGTCGGTAAGGCAACTTCCCACCCGATCAATAATCTTCTTATCGATATATTCCGCATAGTGTCCTGCGCGCATTAGTTGCTGCAACAACATTCCAGCAAGCATTGTCAGACACATCAGCGGAAAACTTAGCTGCGGCAGAAAGTGATCCAGAATTTTTTGAATACCATAACCGATACCTGTGGCCGTCAAAATCAGGCAGATGTGCCACGCCAGCGGATCCATGGACATCGGATGGATCGTTTCCTGTCCCATAGAGGTTCGGCATTCTTCGGGCAAAAGGCCGGTTCGGCACTCCAGCGGCAGGGACGCCGCCTTCTTTACAAAACGGGTCGCACCCCGTTTGGCTGCATAGTTGATGCAGGCAACACCACCCAACAATCCGACCAAAAGACCGATCGTTGCAAATGCCTGCCCAATATAAACCGCATCCTCACGTCCTAACAGGTGATTCAGCGCACCACCGATAGCAGCGGCATAACCATGCCCGCCGGCAAAGCCGGAGGGCAGCAGCAACGCAATCTCCGGAAAAACGTCCGGATACAGCCACATAATCAGTCCAGCGCCCAATGTCAGAGCAAAGCCGAAGCACAGGATCTCCGAAGCGGTATTGATAAAGAAGGTATCCCCGACTTTTTTGAGAATATAAGAGACCTTGACCTGTTCTCCTTTTCCGAGAAAAATGCCCGCAAACAGAATACAGATCAACAAATACGGGTAAGATGATGCCTCATCGCTCCAGGGAAACACATGAAGGATCTGCGGCCCCAGCAGAAGCCCTAAGAAACCCGCAATAATCGATACAGGGATATAGTGGTTTTGCAGCCATTTGATCTTGCTGCGCAGAAATTGTCCGATGAACAACAGGAAGGACATCAAGGCGATGTCCACCAAAAGCGTATAAATCGAATATCCCATGCGTGAACTCCTCCCCGTAGCTTTATGCCCACCACGTTTCAATTTGTGATGTATGGATCCGGTCGTAGATCATATCTTCGCCGTGCGTCCCCTCTGTGGCGAACAACCGGTAGGCTTCGTCGGCATCAGCCCGCAGCTGCTGAGGATCGGTGCTGCAAAAAGAGAACATCGCAATTTTGGATAGAATAGCGCGATCCTCATTGCATTCCTGACCAATACGTCCATTGATGTGGGTCAGGATGCAGTCCTCCATCTGTCCAATCTGAGAGATGCCGCTCATTTTCGCGATTTTCCCCGTCTTAGCGTAGAAATTTAACGTAACGCATTTCAGATCCGGCTTCGTATCCGGTCCTCTCTTAACCAGCTGCGTATTTCCGGTCAGGGCATGGCTGATAAAAATATCCAAATTATTGACCAGACCTTTACGTTCCAGGTAATGATACAAATGTCCTCCGCAAAGACGGAATCCCGTTTCAAAGAACACAAATTCCCCATTAGGACGGTAAAAACCGGAAAAGAAGATATATCCATTCTGGATCCCCATATCCTGAATCATACGCCGAAGGCTCGCGTCCACCCTTTCCTCATATGCAGCATGATAGCGGGACGGGAAAAGCCAGCTACTCTGCACAACTCGCTCTGTGCCATTTGCTTCGGCATTGATCACATCGTCCGTAGTTAGCAGCTGTATCTCACCATCCATGATGGAATAATACGAGTCAAATTTCGTACCATCCGATATAAAATCTTCGATAATGACCTGCTTACACACGGACATCTCCATTGCATAAGCATAAGCTTGTTCCAGTTCAGCAGCGTTATTGGCTACGCTGATGCCAATCGATCCTCCGCGATCCACAGGTTTAACAATAACAGGGTATTGGCTCACTTCCGCAGGAGAAGCGTACTCTGTCACAACAGGAACGCCGCATTTGCGGCATTCATTCTTAAATTTCATCTTGTCCCGTGTGATGTCCAGCTGATGCATGGTCGCATAGCACGGCAGATCGAGCCGCTCACACAGGCGAATCATATTCTCCACCCGGAACTCACTATATCCAGCCGTGATTCCGTCCACATGGTTTTCACGGCAAAGCCGCTCCAACGCATCTAAATCGGACCAACTGACGTCCCACGCTTCATCCGCAGCATCTTTAGCGGGACTCAACGCATGATCTGTGTAATAATCTGTTACGATCGTATAAATGCCAAACGACTGAGCGCGGCGCACAAGAGATACTTCTTCAACAGACGCACCGAGAATCAGAAGCTTTTTATTTTTTAACCGGTTCATCATAACCTGTCCTTTCTATCTGTGCTTGACGCAGCTTATGTAAACTTTCCGGAGCCTGCTCTGCTTGCCCGATCCCCTCACGGATCAGGACCTTTTTGACAGTCAAAAAAATGATCTTCACATCCGTCCAGAAGGACAGCGTTCTGAGATACTCCAGATCATAGGCAAATTTTGTCTCCCACGAGATCGCGTTGCGGCCATGCACCTGCGCAAGACCGGTCAGGCCCGGCAGAATATCATGGCGGTGGCGCTCCTCCTCCGTGTAGTACGGCAGATAAACCACCGCAAGGGGCCGGGGGCCGACGATGGACATATCGCCCTTGAAGATGTTCCAAAGCTCCGGCAGCTCGTCAAGGCTGGTGGCGCGGAGGGCGCGGCCGAATTTCGTCAGGCGCAACTCGTCGGGCAGCAACTCGTCGTTTTCGTCCCGCGCGTCCGTCATGGAGCGGAATTTATACATTTTGAAGATCTTCTCGTCCTTACCTGGGCGCTCCTGACAGAAAATGACGGGACTGCCCAGCTTTGCCCGCACCAGAACGGCCACGATCAGCAGCACCGGGGACAGCACGATGAGGGCGCAGCCGGAGAGAAGAATGTCTAATATTCGCTTGATGTAACGGGCGTAGATGCCCTGCTTTGTCTGTACCACGAACTATACTTCCTATGCTTTGTTTTTCTCACGCGAAGCAGGCGCGGATCAGCTCAATGACCGTATCCTGCTGCTCCGGCGTCATCTTGTTGTCGCTGGGCAGGCACAGACCACGCCGGAAAATGTCTGCCCCCACATCGGCTGCGCCGCCGGCAATATAGGCGTTGGTGCGGCAGCGGAGGCTCCCCTCCCGGCCCACGCACTCGTGCATCCGGTACATGGGCTGCATGTGCATGGGCTTCCAGATGGGGCGGCCCTCGGCGTTGTACTTCGCCAACACCTCCAAAATCTCCGTGGGGCAGGTCTTCCCTGCCTCTGCGCGGTATAAGGCTTCGCTGTCAGAGCGCACCTGGGGGCACATGGCGTCCGGGTCGATGATGAGGGCAGAGAGCCAGTAGTTGGGCACGGTACCCGGCACGATGGGGTTCATTTTAACAGGCAGATCCCGGAAGCCCTCCCGGTAGCGCTCGTACACCGCCTTTTTCTGGGCGATATGCTCCTCCAAATGGGGGTACTGGCCCCGCACCACGCCTGCGACGACGTTGCTCATGCGGTAGTTGTAGCCGACCTCCTCGTGCTGGTACCACACGGCGTTCTCGCGCGCCTGCGTCGCCCATTTGCGGGCGCGGTTGGCATCCTCAAGGGAGTTGGTCAGAAGGCAGCCGCCGGCAGAGCCGGTGATGATCTTGTTGCCGTTGTAGGAGATGGCGGCGTAGTCGCCGAAGCTGCCGCACTGCTTTCCGTTGACGGTGGCACCCATGGCCTCGGCGGCGTCCTCAATGAGCAGCGCGCCGTGTTTTTCGCAGATGCGCTTGATCTCGTCCACCTTGGCGGGGAACCCGTAGAGGTGGGCCATGACCACCAGCTTCACATCCGGATACAGGGTGAACGCCTGTTCCAGCGCGGCGGGGTCCATGTTCCAACTGTCCGCCTCGGTGTCGATGAAGACAGGCACGCCGCCCTCATAGACCACAGGGTTCAAGGTGGCGTCAAAGGTCATGTCTGAGCAGAACACACGCCGCCCCTCAAGCGCGCCGTGGCTGATGGGGGGCTTGCCGTAGAGCCGTTCCCCCGCCAGCTTCACGCACAGGTGCAGCGCGGCAGTGCAGCAGGAGAGGCCGACCGCATAACTGACCTCCGCCTTTTCGGCGGCGATGCGCTCGACCTCGTTGATATTTTCGCCTACGGTGCTCATCCAGTTTGTTTCATACGCCTCGGTCATGTAGCGCAGCTCCTCGCCGTGCATGGTGGGCGTGGAGAGCCAGACCTTCTGTTCAAAGGGGGTAAAGCGGTCGTGTGCGGTAAAAGCCATCATAGTACTTCCCTTTCTTGCTTTGCGGACGGTTCGTTTGTCTGTGCCGCCGCTAAATTCTGTGCGGTTCCCGTTCTCTCCCACCACCGCATCAGACCGCCGCAGCCGGAGCGGGGACCTCTACCGTGTCGCCCTGGGCGGCGTTGATCTCATCCGGCTCGCGGAAGGTCGGGACGACGCGGTGGAGCGCGGCGCGGATCCTGTCCGCATTTTCCGTTTCCAGCGCGGCGCGGAGGACCACCAGCTTCTCCTCCAGCTCGGCGGGGGTGACGAGCGGCTGGTGCTCGACATAGATCTTGTCGTTCGCCGTCTTTTCCGTGTTATTGCCCGCGATGAGCAGCTCTTCATAGAGCTTTTCGCCCGGGCGCAGGCCGGTCTCCACGATGTCAATATCGACATACGGCTCATAGCCGGAGAGACGGATCAGGTTCTCGGCAAGGTCGAGGATCTTCACGGGCTTGCCCATGTTCAGGACGAACAGCTCGTTCTGGTTCGCCATCGCGCCCGCCTCCAAAACGAGAGAGGCAGCCTCCGGAATGGTCATAAAATAGCGGATGATGCGCGCGTCCGTCACGGTGACGGGGCCGCCCGCGGCGATCTGGCGGCGGAAGAGAGGGATCACCGAGCCGTTCGAGCCGAGAACGTTTCCGAAACGGACGGCAGCGAAGGTGGTGTTCGAGCATTGCGCCATGGACTGCACGATCATCTCGCACAGCCGCTTGCTCGCGCCCATGACGTTGGTGGGGTTGACCGCCTTGTCGGTCGAAATTTGAATGAACTTCTGCACACCGTAGGCATCCGCGGCGCGGACGAGGTTGAGCGTGCCGAACACATTGTTGCGGATGGCCTCCTGCGGGCAGGACTCCATGAGCGGGACGTGCTTGTGCGCGGCGGCGTGGAACACGACCTCGGGGCGGTAGCGCTCCATCAGGCGCATGAGCCGCTCACCGTCGCGGATCGAGCCGATCTCGACGGCAAGGTCAAGGTCTGCGCCGTATTGGAATTTCAGCTCCTGCTGAATGTCGTAGGCGTTATTCTCATAGATGTCGAAGATGACGAGCTTTTGGGGGGAATATTTCGCGATCTGGCGGCACAGCTCGCTGCCGATGCTCCCTCCCCCGCCGGTGACGAGCACAGTCCTGCCGCGCAGCAGCGCCTCGACCGGCGCAGGGTCGAGCATGACCTCGTCGCGGCCGAGCAGGTCCTCGATCTGCACCTCGCGCAGCTGGGAAACGCTCGCGGTCTTGCCGATCAGCTCAAGCGTACCGGGGAGGGTCATGACATGGATGCCGCCCTCGCTCAGACCTCTCAGCACCGCGCTGCGTTCGCCGTCCGGCATGGAGGGAATGGCGAAGATGGCGTTGGTCAGGCCGACGGCGGACATTTTCTCCACCGCCTCCTTGAGCGTGCCGCGCACGGGAACGCCGTGGAGCATTTTGCCGCGCTTGCTCCGGTCGTCGTCAAAGAAGCACTCGGCCCGGTAGCGGCTGGCGGGATTGCGGCGCAGCTCCTCCGCAAGCTGGGCGCCCGCCTCGCCCGCACCGAGAATGGCGACGGGCACAAGCGAGCTGCGGTCGCGCCGCAGGATGCGCGTGCGGTAGCCGCGGTAGAGAAAGCGTATCGTCAGCATGCCGAGCACCCACGCACAGGCGATGCCGAGGAGCAGAACGAAGGACATGGCGCCCATGCGGGAGGCGCGGGCGATAACCTCGTAGGCGGCAAAGCCGCACAGCGCCGCGGCGAGCAGACTCAGATACTCCTGACTTTCGGCGTAGCGCCAGAGGCTGTCGTAGGTCTTGAAGAGAAGCTGGAAAAATACCGTGCTGAGGTAAAGCAGGGCGACATGTCCGCCGATGTCACCCGCCGCGCCGACCTCTGCATAGTCGAAGTGGGAATAGACGAGCAGGAAGAACGCGACGGACGCCGCAAAGATCAGCGCGTCGCAGAGAAAGAGAATTTCTTTTCGGAATCGATTCATGGCTGTCCTATCTGCGCGGCGCGACCCGTCCGCCAGCCGCGGAGGGGGATTGTTCTTTTCCCATAGAAAAGAACACAGCGCCGGCGCTGTCCATCTTTCGTAAAACGCGGCAGGGCATTCGCCCGCCAGCATACAAATCCGAGTTTATTGTACTACGCCTTTTGACACTTTGCAACAGAAAATCGGTTATTTTGCCGCGTTTTGCGCCGGAAAATGCTGCCGCCTGCGGAATACGGCAGACGGCAGTCTTTTCTTTTTGCGGCCTTTACAGCTCTTCAAAGCAGGAGAAGGCGGGATAGTAACGGTAAGGAATGGGCTGCGGGATGGCGGCGGAGCGGTTTTTGAGGATACGCAGCTCGATCTCGCGCGGGTCGGCGCGCTTGGCCTCGTCGATGTTGAAGCCGGGTTTGCCCGCGCCCTTGGCCTGAAGGCCGATGAGGACATCGGCGGAGTAGTCGATGCCGCCGGACTCCTTGAAGGCGGACATGGAGACCTCCATGTTGTAGTTTTCGCGGTTGAACGACGAGATGGCGAGAATGGTCAGCTCCTGCTCGCGCGAGAGCTTCTTGAGGGAGCAGACGATGCGGTCGAGGTTCTGCTTGTCGGTGAAGTGGACATCCACGGGGGCGATGATCTGGAGGTAGTCGATGAGGACGACGGGACGCACGCCGGTCTCGCGGATGTGGCGCGCGACCTCGGCGCGGATAAAATCAAGGGAGGTCTCGTGGTCGCCCTCGCGGAACCAGAGGTGCTTGGCGTAGGAGCCGTAGCGGGCTTTCGCTTCCGCGAGGTGCGTGATCTCCGCGGGCGGATAGTGGGGGTAGCGCTTGCCGTCGAGTACGCCGCGCACGGTTTTGGAGAGGGATTTTTTCGCGGTGGCGTCGGCGAGGAAGGTCTCACGGCTCACGGAGCGGGCCATGAGCTCAAAGGCGGTCATCTCGAGGGAGAAAATGAGGACGTCCCTCCCCTGCTGCGCGAGCTGGTCCGCGAGCTGCATACAAAAGGCGGTCTTGCCGAGGGAGGAAATGGCGCCGAGGACGTAGAAGCCGTCGTACAGTCCGCCGTCGAGCGCGCGGTCGAGCGCGGGAAAGCCCGTCGAAAGCGCGGGGCGCGCGGCCTGTTGGGCGATGTACGCGTCGAGCGCGTCCATCTGCGCGCCGGCGGAGAGGGTGTCGTAGGCGGGGGGCAGGTGCGCGAGGCGGTCGGTCAGGCAGCGGGTAAGGAAATCGGCGGCCTCGCCCGCGTCGGCGCAGAGCAGCTCGTTGAGGTCCTTGCCCTCGGGCAGCGGAGGACAGCGGTAGAGCCACGGAAATTCGTCCGTGAGGGCGGTCGCCCACTCGTCGCCCGCGCGGTCATTGTCCGGCAGGAGCAGAATGGGGGCGTAGGGCGCGAGGGTGCGGAGGATCGCGGCAATTTTGGTGCGGTTGCCGCTGCCGTTCATCGCGCAGGCACGGAAGCCCAGCTCCTCGGCGCTGAGCGCGTCAAACACGCCCTCGACGAGGAAGGTCGGCTCGCCGCCGCGCAGGAGGGCGCTCTGAAAAAGCGGGGACGGCACGCCCTTTTCGTTGAGGTAGCGCTTTTCGGCGGTGGAGCGGCGGACGACGTGCCCGCCGTCGCACGGCAGAACCACGCAGGAGAGCGCGCCGTCGTAGCCGAGGGAGAAGCGCGCGGCGGTCTGCTCGCTGATGCCGCGGGAGGAGAAGTGGTCGGTTTTGGTGCGGTTTGCGGCGCAGGAGGCGATGTAGGCGGCGGTCTGCTCTGCGGTCATGGTGAGGTCTCCCCTTTCGGTGCGGGCTGCGGAACGGCTCTCCCCTCCCCTGTCGGCGGCGCGGCGCGGCGTTTCCGGTGCGGTGCGGGAAACGGTCACATCGCCGTGCCCGTAGAGGCGGCTCGCCTCGGCCAGCGCTTCGAGCGGCGAGGAATAGGAATGGTCTAAGGTAAGGAGGTCGAAGAGGTCGTAGTCCGTCCCGCAGGCAAAACAGTGGACCTTATGGCGGCGCGCGTCGTAGGCCATCGAGGGGTTGCGGTCGAGGTGGTCCGGGTTCAGGCAGCGGAAGCGCCGCCGCGGGTCGATGCCCCTGGCGCGGAGGTAGTCAGCGAGGTACGGGCGAAGCGTGTCAAAGGTGTCGGGCATGGTGATGTCTCTCTTTCGGTGATGTTTTCTTGAGGATAGTATAGCACGACCACCCTCCGAGAATAGACACGGAGCGTGGTCGTAAATTATCTTAAATATCCATAAGGAGAATAGAGTCGGACAAAGGGGGAAGAAATCCCCTTAAAAACCGCAGAATGGGAGAGCCGCGAAAAAAATTTCTGCACGGGTCGAAGCAGGAACTGCACGGGTTGAAGTCGTTATTGCACGATACGAAGTGGGAAGAAAAGATGTAGTATGCCCGCTTTGTGGAGAAGTTATGCACGTTTCACGTGAAAACACGGTCTTTTTTCGGATTTGGAGAGGTTTGTGCGTACTCTTTTGCACAGATGCGGACGGATAGGGGAAAAAACGTCGAAAATGCGGCGGTTTGGACGGTCGGCGTGCGCGGAAAGCGACTTGCGTTCGTGCAGAAGGCGGTAGAAGCGGTCGGCTCAGGTCTCTGCTTCGGCAGGCTTTTCGGTCTTTTTGCGGCGCTTTTTGCCCGCCTCGAGCTGCTTTGCTGCGCGGGAGCGCTCGAGCTTGTGCGCATAGTCCTGCATCGTCTCGTCGATGCCGACGGTCATCTTGCCCGCGAGGAAGGAGTTGATGTTGTCGTAATCGAAGGACATATGAATGGAGCCGTTGGCGACGCCCTCGATCTCCTCGACCGCCTTATTGAACGGGCGGATGATCGCCTCGTCGTAGTTGCGGTTCTTGACCTCCTCCTTGGTGGGAAGGCCGATGTACTGAATGATGTCCTCCACGCGGACAAGGAAGCTGCCGTCCTCGTCGAGCGGCGCCTTGCGCGCGCGGTAGTAGAGGTAATAGGCCAGACGGTAGGCGTTTTCGGACAGCTGGCCCATCCAGTCGGGAATGAGCTGGTAGTATTGGGTGAGGAAGAGGCGGACGTTCTCGGCAAAGGCGATGTGGACCTCGCCGGTGTACTTTTTGATGTTGGCCTCGGTGGCGAGGTGCGTGATGTAGAAGGACTCGAAGTATTTTTTGTAGGATTCGGCGGTGAGCTTGAGGTTCGTGATGGACTGGACATCCTTTTTGAGCTGGCGGTACGCCGCGTCGCGGCTCGCAAGCCCCGACCACGCCATATAGTCGGCGATGTTGAAGTCCGCCGCGTTGCCGCGCCAGCCGTCCCGGTTGCCGCACATGAGGGTATAGATGAGGAGGCGGTGCGCCGTCCACGAGAGGTTCTTGGTGTATTTATCGACGGCTTCGAAGATGAGCGTCATCTCGTAGTCTTTATTTTTGTAGGAGATGGACTGGTTGCCGTAGGCGTCGGGCTGGGAGTAGGTGACGGTGATGCCGTTAGAGGCGGGATGGAACTCGCGCCCGCGCTTCATGTTCGCCCACACGCCGCAGATGAAGTAGGTCGCGGGGCTGTTGCCGACGGTGTCGTACTCCGTTTCGCGCGTGAGCTTCGCTACGGAGTCGGCGTAAATGTCGATGAGGGCCGAGGCGAAGGCCACGGTCTCCGGCGCGCTCTCCCCTGCCGCGGCGGCGAGCCTGTCCGGCGCGGAAAGGTCGTGCTCCGCGAGGAACGCGTCCATGAGCGGGTAGATGCGCGTGAAGTCGTACTCCGCGCACTGCTTGGAAAAGGACTTCGGCTTGCTCTCCGCGAGCGGCTTGAGCTTATGGTAGGTCGAGAGCATCTCGGCGAACTGGTCCGTTTCGAGGAAACGCGCCGGCGCTTCGCGGCGCAGCGCATCGAGCGACTCGGTGAAATGCGGCATGGGGACACCTCCCGCGTAGAAATTGTGGTTTCGGAAGGGATTATAGCATATTCGGGGGAAAAATGCAAAGGAAATGTGGGCGGGGGCGAAACTCAGGTGAGTTTTGTCCGAGCCCTTGCCGCCTCTCCCCTGCCCTGTGGGTGTTTTCATACGCGCGTGCCGTTGACGATCTTGCGGATCTGACGCTCGGAAAGGCGAAACTGCGACGCGAGCGCGCGGTAGTTGCCGCCGTTGAAGCGGGCGCGGATCTCGCGGTCGCGCCCGTCGCGGCGGAGCGTCTCGCCCTTGGGGATGTACAGGCTCTGCCCGCCGCACAGGTCCACGAGGGTGAGAAAGCCGTCGAGCCCGAGGACCTCGACGAGATCGGCGTACTCCGCGGGAATGTCCGAGGGACGAATGGCGCTGAGAAGCTGGATGTTGGTTGACATAATGGTGATCTCCTTTCGTTTTGCCGCCGCGAGGGGCAGCGTAATATCAAAGGGGGTATTCTCTTAGTTGAAGAGAACCTGCTTTGCGCGGAGCCGCGCGGGGAGTGCTGTGGGCGGCACGGCTCACAAAGGGAGCCATTCTTAGCGGAAGAATGGCCCCCTTTGGAAACCCCAAGACCGCAAGGGCTGCGCCCTTGACCTGCCATTGTCTGCCCCTGCGGGGACGGTGCTGCACGCGCTGCGCAAAGGACTGCGTACCAAGCTGGGTGCGGCTTTCGACTTGATCTGCTCCTTGCCGCCGCTGCCGCTCTGCGGCGGGGTTTCGGACAAAACTCACGTGAGTTTCCGTACCAGAAGCGCAGCAGCGGCTGAGCGGAGCAAGGAGCACACCAAATCGTCAGAAGTCCATGCACCCCCATACCGTTCCCGAAAAGTCAGTTTTTCCCCGGCAGTTCGGGGGTTGAGGGGCAATAGCCCCTCATTGTCTCTTGGGGTTTCAAAGGGGGTATTCTCTTCAACGAAGAGAATACCCCCTTTGCTTTGCTGCCGCGCGGAGGGGGGCGGCAGAACAAAGGGGCTCACAGGCGCAGGGCGGAAAGGTCGAGCGGGGCGCTCCCCTTCCGCGCCAGCGTGCGTGCGCCCTCGAGCGCGTCCGGGCCGTCGTCGTGCGCGCCCATGGGGAACTCGGAGAGCTGCTGCAAAAGCAGCGTCTGGTCGCGGCGGAAGAGAATGTAGCCGTTGCGAATGTCCGGCTGGAGCGATTCGACGCGGAGCGTCTTGTCCTCCGTCGCGCGGACGCCCTGAATGGGCAGGTACAAGCCCGCCTTGGCGCTCTCGCGGGCGAGCTGCTCCTTGAGGAACCATTGGAACTGGTTCGTCTCCGCGCCGAAGAGCGTGTAGCCGCGGCCCGTTTCGCGGCGCAGCAGGCGCTCCTTCTCCAAAATGTCCGAGATGATGCGGTCCGGGTGGCGGCGGGAAAGGTCCGCGTCGTAGACATAGGCCGTGCCGCTGTCGCCGTCCACGGCGAGGGTGACGATGGCGGAATAGTCGCTCTGCGCCGATTTTCCGAGCGAGGGGTCGCAGTAGCCGTAAAAGCGGAAGCGCGGGGCGCGGAAATCGACCTCGGCGGGGCTGTAAAAACGAAACCACTGGGGCGAAAACAGGCAGTCGTCCGGGTTCACGGGCTGGTTGAGCATCTCGGACTGAAAGGCGCTCTCCCCTTCCGCCAGGCGCATGACGCGCAGGTCGTAGTACGAGAGCTTCTCCGGCCAGAGGACGCGCGCGCCGGTGAGCATTTCCTTGCGGTGACGGTAGAAAAAGGCGTGCGCGGTGCGCTCGCGCTTGGGGTCGGTGAGGTCGGTGTAGAGCGCCTCCCAGTCCGCCCAGAGCGGCGAGGCGCTGTCCGAGAGGATCGCGCGGTAGGTGCGCGACTGGAAGCCCGGGTTTTTGAGTACGCGGGCGAGCAGGGCGTCGTGGTGGAGGACCGTGCCGATCATCAAAATGTCCGTGTAGCGGTCGCCGGACTTGCAGACGGCCTTATAGAACCACGCGGCGAGCTTGTCGCGCTGCTCGGCCGTGCGGACGCCCTCGTCGTTTTCGATGTCGTCGCAGAGGATCAGGTCGGGGCGGCGCTCGTGGTTGCGCCTGCCGCGCAGCTTCTGCCCCGAGCCGACCGCGTCGATGCGGCAGCCGTTGGCGAGGAGGATCGACGAGGTCTTCCACGTTTTTTTGCCCGGCTGCTCGCCGAAATCGCGCAGAATGCGCGGATTTTCCTCCAGCTCCGACTTGATCGCATCGAGAAAGCCGACCGCCTGTGTCTCTGTGTCAGAGACAAGGAGGATGTAGCGCTTGTAGCCGTAGAGCGCGGCGTGGAGCGCGTTTTTGAGGCTCATGACCGTCGATTTCGCGTGGCCGCGCGGGGCGGCAACGGCGGTGCGTGTGCCGGTTTTCGACAAAATTCGACAAGTGTCGCGCACGGGGTCGGCTCCGTCCATCACGCGCGAGCGCCAGAGGGCGTCCAGCGCCCGGTGGAACGGCGGCGCGGGGAGCGAAAAGTAGTGCGGGAGGTAGTATTTCCCGAAGTATTCGAGGTCGGTCGCCGCGCGGCGGTAGTCGCTTGTGTCCGCGCAGAGGGCGGCAAGCGCCGCGGCGCCGGGTTTTTCCGGCGCCTCCGTCGGCTCCGGCGGGGCGTTCGCGCCGCGCGGGCCTGTTTCTTTTATGGGTGCACCGCGCGCAGCGGCGCTCGTTTTGTTTTCCGGCATGGCTCTCCTTTCCGGGAACGCTTTTTGCGAAGCGCTTCCGAGAATGGGGCGCACGGGGGCGTTTGTCGCCCGCTCTTGTGCAACAAGGGCAAAATTTTTTGAAAATTCTGCGCCGAGGGCGGCACGGCGAAGCAAAGGGAGCCGCGCGACGCGCGGCGTTTATCGCAAGGGTGGTTCTCTTTGCGAAAGAGAACCACCCCTGCGCGACCCCAAGAGAACGCAAGGGCTGCGCCCTTGACCTGCCATTGTCTGCCCCTGCGGGGACGATGCTGCACGCGCTGTGCAAAGGGCTGCTTGCCAAGCAAGGTGCGGCTTTCGATTTGATCTGCTCCTTGCCTCCGCTGCCGCTCTGCGGTGGGGTTTCGGACAAAACTCATGTGAGTTTTCGTACCAAATGCATACCGGCTGCGAAAGGCGTAGCAGAGGGGAACATAACCGTACAGAGGGAGCGGCAGCGGAAAGAGAAGTAAGTCGAATCGTCAGAAGAAAAACGCTGATGTACTGGTGCGGAAAAGTGAGACAAGATTTGTAGTTCGGGGGTCAAGGGGGAAAGCGCCGAAGCGCCGCCAGTGGCGGAAAAAGCGAGGCGCTTTCGAGGCAGCGGCGCGATTGGCGCGCTCGAAGGAGCGCGGGAATCGCTTTGCCGCAACGGTGGACAAGCCCCCACGGTCTTGGGGTTCCAAAGGGGATATTCTCTTCGTTGAAGAGAATATCCCCTTTGATATTGCGCCGTGGGGTGCGGCGAAAACGGCGGCGCGCCGGCGCCGCGAGGGGGCGTGTCGTTGACTTGGGAACGGCGACAAGGGAAACGGGCGGAAAAGCGGGCTATGCTGAAAATATGAGCCGCGCCGCTGCCGTCAATGCTCAGCGGGAAAGGGTCCTCCTTTTTTCTCTTTCTTCCTTTTGCGATCCCTTTCAGGCGGCGCGGCTCTGACACCCCAAAGAGGGTGAAATTTGATTACCGGAGGTAATATAATGGCATTTGATTACGCAAAGGCATACCAGCAGTTCATTGACGAGGAGCTGGTGGCCGCGTCTGCGACCGCGTGGATGATCCCGGAGGCGGGCAAGGTGCGCTTCACCGGCGGCCGCGATGTGGAGATCTCCACGCTCTCGACCAGCGGTCTGGGCAACTACGACGCCACCAAGAGCGACGGCAGCGCCTACCCCAGCGGCACGGTCTCGAACGACTGGACGACCTACACCCTGGCGATGGACCGCGGCGTGAAGTTCGCGCTCGACCGCACCAGTCCCAACGACACCAATTTCCTTGCCACCGCGGAGAATGTGATCCGCGAGTTCGCGCGAAACGCGCTCGTGAAGGAGCAGGACGCCTATCGCATCCAGAAGCTCTATGCGCTGGCGAACGCCGACACCGCCCACAAGGGAACGCACATCATGTCCGCGGCGCTCACGAAGAGCAACATCATCGAGAAGGTCTGCGGCCTTTTGCAGACCGTGCGCGACGACGCGGAGGTCATGGACGGCTATGTGGCGCTCGTTTCCCACAAGAATAAGAGCGCGTTCCTCGCCGCGGCGACCGGCACCTACCACAGCATTACATTCGGCGCGGGCGTGAGCATCAACGGCGTGACCTACGACAATGTGATGCTGCTCGACGACCTGCCGTGCATCTTCGTGCCGCAGAGCCGCATGAAAACTGCCGTCACGGTGCAGACCGGCAGCGGCAACAGCGGCGGCATCGTGTCCGCGACCGGCGCACAGGACATCAATGTGCTGCTCGCCCACTGCTCCGCGCCGCTGGCGGTGAGCAAGCTCGACTCCATCAAGCAGTTCGGCCCCGAGGAGAACCAGTTCTTCGACGGCACCGCCATTCAGGCGCGCTATCTCTACGACCTGTTTGTGCCGACGAAGAGCGTCGTTTCCCTCGGCGCGATCGTTGAACCCGCGCAGACCGCGGGAGGAAACTAAATGGGCGGCGTGACGCTCTCGCAGCGGGACGCTATTTTGACGAAGGCGGAGGCGCTCGCGGGCGAGCCGCTCGGCGAGGCGGGCGCGCTGCTCGCGGAGATCGCCTGCGAGCGCGCGCTGGCGCATTGCAATCGGTCGGACATTCCCGAGGAGATGGAGCAGGCGGTCGCGGCGGTGCTGGTCGGACTGGCCTCACGTGAGTCCGACGTGAAAAGCATCACGCGCGGCGACACATCCGTGACCTATTTGGACGGGAAAAACGCCGAAAGCGTGCTGCTTGCGCCGTGGTGCAGGCTCGGAACGCTCCGAGAGGGCTGAAAATGCGCGACGCGAGGATGACAAGGGCGCTGCGGCGCACCTTCGACCGCACGGCCTGCGTATTTCGTCCGTTGTCCGACGGGACGGAGCGGGCGGTCTATGCCGATATTCCCTGTGCGCTCAGCCGCAGCGCACTCACGAGTGCGCCGTCGGCCGCCGCGGAGGGCGCGGCGCTGGTCGAGAGCCGCTATGCGCTCTCGCTCTACACGATGCCGGAGTTCTGGCTGCGGCTGGGCGACCGCGTGACGGTGTCGGACAAAAGCGGGCGAATCTACCACGCCCGCGCCAGCGACAGCGTGCGCTATCCGAGCCATTGCGTGACGGTGGTGGAGGTTACGGAGGTATCCGTACCTGCTTCACAGGAGAGTGCCGAGGGCGGCACGGCAGATCAAAAGGGCTGACGCCCTCTGGCGGCCAGCAAGGGATGGTCTCTGACGGCCAGCAAAAGGGGCCATTCTTAGCGGAAGAATGGCCCCCTTTGGAACCCCCAAGACCGCAAGGGCTGCGCCCTTGACCTGCCATTGCCCGTCTCTGCTGTGCCGATGCTGCACGCGCTGTGCAGAGGAGTGCATACTAAGCTGAGCGCGGCTTTCGATTTGGCGTGCTTCTTGCGGCCGCTGCCGCTCTGCGGTGGGGTTTCGGACAGAACTCACATGAGTTTTCGTACCAGATGTGCAGGAGCGGCAGAGCGGAGAAAGGTTGCAGAGGGAAACGAAACCGCACTGCACCAGCGGCTGAGCGGATATAGGCGCAGACCAAGTCGAAAGCCGATGGAAACGCGGCTTTGCCGCGCCGTTGCACGGACGTGTGTTCCTGAGGGGTGATTCGAGGAGAAAGGTACGAGAGTCAAGGGGCGACCCGCCCCTTGCGTTCTCTTGGGGGTGCGGGGGTGGTTCTCTTTCGCAAAGAGAATCACCCCTGCAAGGGGGTAATGCCGCTGGGAGGCGGCGGACAAGACTCACATGAGTCGGAGGTGAGAAATTGAACGACATCAAAGAGGGCGTGCGCGCCTATCTGGAGCGGGAGAGCGGCATTCACGCCGTGTGCGCCCCCGCAAGGCACACGGGCGAGTACCCGCTTCTTACCGTGGACGCGCGGGAGGACGGCGCGGTGCTCTGCGCGGGCGGGGCGCAGGCCGAGCATCGCTACCGCGTGACGGTGACGTGCGCGGGCGACCGCGAGCGGTCGGACAAAAACGGAAGGCTCGCGGCGCTGGTCCCCGTGCTGCTGCGGGGCATTCCGATGGCGCTGCCCTCCGGCGTGCCGGGCGGCGGCAAGGTGCGGCGCGTGCTGTCCCCGCAGGGCTTGGAGACAGAGGGCGACGAGCTGCGCTTTACGCTCTCGCTGACGCGAAGCGTGCCGCCCAAGGCGGACGGCGGCGGCGCGGGCAGCGAAACGATGCAGGTGCTGCATTGGAACGAAAGCAACTGATTTGATAACAGGAGGAGAAACCGAAATGGGTTTACCGGAAATTTACATTTCCTTTGAAACGGCGGCGGTGAGCGCCGTCAAGCGCTCGAGCCGCGGGGTCGTGGCGCTGGCTGTCACGGACGCGACCAAGGGCGGCGCGGCGAGCGCCGTGTACCGCAGTCTGAGCGAGGTGGACGAGAGCAAGTTCACGAAGGAGAACTACCGCGTGCTCTCGCTGTGCTTTCAGGCCGCGCCGAGCAAGGTGGCGGTGCTGCGCATCGGCAGCGACGAGGCAGACACCTTTACCGCGCTCGACACGCTGGACTTTGACTACCTTGCCGCGCCGGGGCTGACGCAGGCGAAGGTCATCAGCTACATCAAGGCCGAGCGCGCCAAGGGCCGCGGCGTGAAGGCGGTCGTCGCCAACGCGACGGCGCCCGACGACGAGGGCATCATCAACTTCTGCGCGGAGGACATCGTACTCACCGACGGCGCGGTGACGGCGGACAACTACGCCGCGCGCATTGCGGGTCTGCTGGCGGCGACGCCGCTCACGCGCTCGGCGACCTATGCCAAGCTGAGCGAGGTCGTCTCCTGCGGCGCGCAGAGCGACGCGGACGCCGCCATCGACGCGGGCAAGCTCATCCTTGTGCCGAACGGCGAGGGCTACTGCCTCGGCCGCGCGGTCAACTCGCTGACCACGGTCACGACCGCGCACGGCGCGGCGTTCCGAAAGATCAAGATCGTGGACGGCGTGGATCTCATCCGCGCGGACATCACGCGCACCTTCCGCGAGGGCTACATCGGCAGCGTGCTGAACGATTACGACAACAAGCTGCTGCTCGTGACGGCCATCAACGCCTATTTCAAGGCGCTCGAGGGCGATGTGCTGGACAAGACGGCGGACAACGCGTGCCGTGTGTCCCTGTCCGGCCAGCGCGGCTGGCTCGAGAGCCACGGCACGGACACGGGCGAGATGTCCGATGCAGAAATTCTCCGCGCGAACACCGGCAGCGAGGTCTTTTTGGAGGCTTCCCTGACGTTCTGTGACGCGATGGAGGATCTGACGCTCAGGATCGCGATGTAAAAGGAGGGTAAAAATATGGCACAGTTACAGGCAAACCGCACGCTTTCCGGCTCGTTCGCGTCCGTCTGGGTGGACGGCGCGCTGATCGCGGAGCTGGAGAGCATCACGGTCAAGGTCAAGCTGCAGCGCGAGCGCGTGCAGCTCGGCATGGATGTGGACAGCAAGATCACCGGCTATTCCGGCGAGGGTACGATGAAGCTCAAGCAGGTCTACACGCGCTTTTACGAGGTCCTCGACGAAGCGCGTCGCGGCGTGGACAAGCGCTGCACCATCACGACCGCGCTCAAGGACCCGGACAGCGTGGACGGGCAGGAGGAGCGCTACGCCATCGCGGGCGTGGCGTTCACGGAGCTGCCGTTCATCAACTACAAGATCGGCGAGGTCAACGGCCAGAGCCTGCCGTTCACCTTCCGTCCGAGCGAACTCAAGAGTCTTGACGCCATCGGCGTTGGCGAATGATGGCGCTTGGGGAGATTCTCGCGGCGCGGGCGGACAACGCC
>OKSD01000636.1_pt1 | contig 37567 bp, 30 predicted proteins | sample 1601221 | NCBI WGS metagenome assembly OKSD01 (sample SAMEA3541550, study PRJEB24748) | human gut metagenome | biome: human gut; feature: human-associated habitat; material: faeces | place: China | collected 2012
AATTTCCTGAAAGTAAATATTTGAAAGAAGCCGAGAAGATATTCAATGAATCACAAAAAGTAATTAAAGACTAAATTTAAATAGATTTATGGACTACAAAAAAACGAATGCTCCTGCTACAACAGTAACCCGTGACATGATGGAACTCTGTGCTGATACAGGTAATGTTTATGAAACAGTTGCCATTATTGGTAAGCGTGCTAATCAGATCAGTGTAGAAATCAAAAACGATCTTTCTAAGAAACTGGCAGAGTTTGCTTCTTACAATGACAATTTGGAAGAAGTGTTTGAAAATAGAGAGCAAATCGAAATTTCTCGTTATTATGAGAAATTGCCGAAACCGGACTTGATTGCTACGCAAGAATACATCGAAGGGAAAATATATTATAGAAATCCGGCTAAGGAGAAAGAAAAACTTCAGTAATTTATTTTCTGACGAAGAATTTGATAGTCAAGTAGTAAGTGGGATGATGATCCCTGCTCCTTATTGCTTGGCTATTATTGTTTAACTCAACTACTATTTAGAATACTTATGATTCAACGAATTCAAACTGTTTATTTATTGATTGTTGTAGGATTGCTGATTACAGCCATGTGTTTGCCGATGGGCTACTTCATTGATGCGATGGGAGAACATCCTTTTAAGGCATTAGGATTGGAAGTAAACGGTGTTATCCAGTCTACATGGGGTTTATTCGGAATTCTGATGGTTAGCACCATTGTGGCTGTGGCTACTATCTTTTTGTATAAGAACCGTATGTTGCAGATTCGTATGACAATTTTCAATAGCTTATTATTGGTAGGTTATTACATTGCTTCCCTTGCTTTTTATTTTGCATTGAAGAATGATGAAAATATGTTCCGTATAGGCTGGGCATTGTGTTTGCCGCTTGTTTCTATCATCCTGAACATACTGGCTATCCGTGCTATTGGACGGGATGAGGTGATGGTAAAAGCTGCGGATAGATTGCGATAAAAAGGGCTAAAGCTCCCAGAAATAGAAATCCCCACTAATTCGTTTAGAGTTAGTGGGGATTTTTTTAGTTCGTTGTGAATAGGATTTTTAAATAAGAGGTTTTAATCTCTTCCTCCTTGAAAGAGGGATTATTTCTTCAAATCAAATAAATATGTGAGCTTTATGGTAATTGTACTGTGTGCTGCACGGGCAAAAAAATCTTTCTTTGTAGTGCTGTAAAAATCGGACAAGGCAAAGTAATAGCGACCTTCAACAATGAAGCTACCTGCTTTCTTTGTTCTAAGTTCTACGCCCCCGCCACCGGCAATACCATAGTCAAATTTATTTTGAATCTTAACTCCGTACACGGCTTTCTGGGGACTATTAGTTCTCACATCATTCATATCTATACCTTTCATTGTTTCTGATTCGCTAATTAGGAATCCGATTTGGGGACCTAGATTTATAAATGCTTGCAATCCTCTATCTTTCCCAAAGGCCAAATGGGCAAGAAAAGGAATATCAAGATAGGTCATTTTGCGAGTATAAGTTTTACTAGGGTCCTTTTCTGTTACCTCATATCCATCTGCATTAGTTGTTGTTATTTCAAATAACTCATCCCAACCTCGTTGCGATATATTGAGCTCGATTTGTGCACCACAAATCATAGCAAAATACTTCTCGGATATATAACGTGCTGTCAAACCTCCGGTAATTCCCATCAGGCTATTTTGCTTGATACTAGAAGTAAAAGAAACACTGTTTAAATTGACACCTCCATTGATACCTACCGATAAATTGCTTCGTGCTTCTCCGATTTGAGCGACAGCAGGAAGGGTAAATCCTGTAAGTAGGAGTGTTGCGATCAAAAATGGTTTTATCTTTATCATTTTCGTATTATTCGAAGTCAAGTTTTACTAATTCAAAATTCTTAGTGAAACGTATGAAGAACACCTTTTTATTAATAAATCCTCCCCAGTTGTTTACGCGCTCGAATTTGAATCCCGTCTGGATAGGAGTCAGGTTCATTTTAGGCAGATTGTTTTCCAGTTCCGAGCCATAAAGCGATAATCCTTTCAGGAAGAAGAAACCAGTGTCAAAACCCAGCATTGCATAATTAGGATATTTGCTTGCCAAGTCTTTGCTATACCATTTATGGTAAGCATTGGTAAATTGCACAGCTGCCGGGAACAACGTATTCGTATAGAATGAAGAGTAGAAATATACATCCAACTCAAAGAAGTTTTCCAGATGATCTCTGGTATAGGTCTGCCATTCCGGATAGCCGAACAGATGAATATTCTCTGCAGGATTCTCTCTGACTAACAGCGTCAGTTGAGGAAGTATCTTAATCAGTAAGACGTTGTTGCCTGATGTCGGAATAAAGATGTTTTCTTTATCACTGCGGAGCGCTGCTTTCAACGTTTCTTTCGTTGCGCTTTCGCCAACAGTTTTCATAGAGATGCCTTTACTTTTCAACTCTTGTTTCAAGCCGCTGATAAATTCCGCTTTCTCTTTATCAACGCTCGCCGGTTCTATGAAGATAACGTTTGCATTGGGGAATTGACGGGTGAAGTGTTCATAAACCTCTGAATATAAGTAAGATTGAGGCGTATTGATCTGATAAACTGCCGGATTGTTGAATACCTCTTCTCCTTTTTGAGAGAAAGGAATCACCAAGCGTATGTCGTTCTTCTCTGCGAAGTCGGACAATGGCTTTATTTGATTCTGATGCATCGGACCGAAGATGATATTCATACTTTTCATCTCGTTCTTGGCAAGAATCGTATTTAATGTAGAAACCTCTTTTCCGCAATCATATACATATAGATCAAGAGAAATACCTGTACGCTTCAGACTGTCTACTGCCATCAGGAAACCTTCGTAATATTCCACCATGCGTTTGTCTTCCTGGAAAGGCAACAATAAAGCTGCTTTAATGGTAGACAGCTTTTGGGGAGTCTCTTTACTTTTGCGGAAAAGCTCGCTATTGCTGGGAGGAATAGCGTAAGGATCTTCCTTCTGTGTAGGTTGCACGGTCGTTGCTACCGGGTAAGGGATGCAAAGGAATTGTCCCTTTTTCATGCCTTTTTTCAGTTCCGGGTTAGCTGCAATTAACTCCTGCTCGCTGATTCCATATTCACGGCTCACGCTAAAAATAGTCTCTTTGCGTTTTACCTTATGCATATCCTTGCATTTCGGCACAACAGGACCTTGAATGGTGGTCTGTTCGGTAGGCGTTTGAGTTGCAGTAGCAGTTTGCTCTTCTTTTTTCTGCGGAATCAGGATGACCTGTCCGATGCGGAAATTTTCGGCACTCAAACCGGGGTTTGCTTCACAAATATCTTTGGCGGATACATTATACATGGTTGTCAGTTTGTATAGTGTTTCTCCGGCTTGAATCGTATGGAATGTTTCTCCCTTCTGACTCTCTTTCCCTGTAGGGATTTTGATTGTCTGTCCGGCATAGATCTTTTCGTCACAGCCAGGATTCAGACGTATGATGTCTGATGTAGTGACATTATACATCTTGGAGATGGAGTATAAACTTTGTCCTTTTTCGATGGTATGCAAGAAATATGATTGGTTTTCCTGTGCATAACTGATAGCATATGAAACGCTTATAAAAAGCAGAAATAAGAATATACGGTTTATCGGTTTCATCAAATTATAACTATTGGTTCTTGAAATCAAGGAACAAAGGTACAAATAATGCCCTATATCTTCATAAGATTTGAGTTAAGAAAATAATATTGTGCTTTTTTAGGAGCATATTTCGGGCGGAAACATTAATTTTGCAACATTTATGGAAGGATATGAATATGCAGGAAACAGAATATATTAATGTGTACGGTGCGCGCGTGCACAATTTAAAGGATATTGATGCCGAAATTCCCCGTAACAGTTTGACTGTTATCACCGGATTGAGCGGTAGTGGAAAATCTTCTTTAGCCTTCGATACGATTTTTGCCGAAGGACAGCGTCGTTATATCGAAACTTTTTCAGCGTATGCCCGTAACTTCTTGGGCAATCTGGAACGTCCGGATGTCGATAAGATAACTGGTTTGAGTCCGGTTATCTCCATAGAACAGAAAACAACGAATAAAAATCCCCGTTCTACCGTAGGAACGACTACGGAGATATATGATTATCTCCGTTTGCTGTATGCCCGTGCTGGAGTGGCTTATTCGTATCTGTCGGGTGAGGAGATGGTGAAATATACCGAAGAGCAGATTCTGGACTTGATTCTGAAAGATTATAAAGGAAAGAAAATATATCTGCTGGCTCCGCTAGTTCGTTCACGTAAGGGACATTACAGGGAACTTTTCGAACAAATACGTAAAAAAGGATACCTGTATGTACGGGTGGACGGTGAAGTGCGTGAAATAACGCATGGCATGAAACTCGACCGCTATAAAAATCACGATGTAGAAGTGGTTATTGATAAATTAGTGGTAGCGGAGAAAGATGACCGGCGCTTGAAACAGAGTGTGGCAACCGCTATGCGCCAGGGAGATGGGTTGATGATGATTCTGGATGCCCAGTCTGAAAGCATCCGTCATTATAGTAAGCGGCTCATGTGTCCTGTCACCGGATTGTCTTATCGTGAGCCGGCTCCGCATAACTTCTCATTCAATTCACCGCAAGGAGCATGTCCGAAGTGTAAGGGATTGGGAGTAGTCAATCAGATTGATGTGGACAAAGTGATTCCCGATCGTGAACTTTCCATTTATGAAGGAGCGATAGCACCTTTGGGAAAATATAAGAATGCGATGATTTTCTGGCAAATCGGTGCTTTGCTCGAGAAGTACGACGCAACACTGAAAACTCCGATAAAGGAGTTACCGGACGATGCGATTGATGAAGTCTTGTACGGTTCTGATGAACGGATTAAAATCAAGAGTTCGCTGATCGGTACTTCCTCCGATTACTTTGTTACTTACGAAGGAGTGGTGAAGTATATTCAGATGTTGCAGGAAAAGGATGCTTCTGCAACAGCACAGAAATGGGCGGAACAATTTGCCAAAACAACGGTTTGTCCCGAATGTAAAGGGGCTCGTTTGAATAAAGAAGCTTTGCATTTTCGTATCCATGATAAGAATATCAATGAGTTGGCGAATATGGACATCAACGAGTTGTACGACTGGTTGATGAAGGTGGATGAGTTCCTGTCCGATAAGCAGAAGAAAATATCGGTGGAGATTCTGAAAGAGATTCGCACACGTTTGAAGTTCTTGCTGGACGTGGGTCTGGATTATCTGGCATTGAATCGTAGCTCTGTTAGTCTTTCCGGTGGTGAGAGTCAGCGTATCCGCTTGGCTACACAGATTGGTTCGCAATTAGTGAATGTACTTTATATTCTCGACGAGCCGAGTATCGGTCTGCATCAGCGTGATAATCTGCGTCTTATCAACTCGTTGAAAGAACTCCGCGACATGGGGAACTCCGTGATTGTAGTGGAACATGATAAGGATATGATGTTAGCTGCCGACTATGTCATCGATATGGGTCCGAAAGCCGGACGTCTCGGAGGCGAAGTCGTTTTCGCCGGAACCCCGCAGGAGATGCTGAATACAGATACGATGACTTCGCAATATCTGAATGGCAAGATGAAGATAGAAATCCCTGCCAAGCGTAGAAAAGGAAATGGGAAATCTATCTGGCTGAAAGGAGCGAAGGGGAATAACCTGAAGAATGTAGATGTTGAATTTCCGTTAGGTAAACTGATTTGCGTAACTGGTGTATCAGGAAGTGGAAAATCCACCTTGATTAATGAAACTTTGCAGCCGATTCTTTCACAGAAATTCTATCGTTCTTTACAAGATCCTTTGGAATACGATTCGATTGAAGGGTTGGAAAATATAGATAAGGTAGTAGATGTGGATCAATCACCTTTGGGACGTACGCCACGCTCCAATCCTGCGACTTATACCGGTGTGTTTTCTGATATCCGTAACCTGTTTGTGGGTCTGCCGGAAGCTAAGATTCGTGGTTATAAACCGGGACGTTTCTCCTTTAATGTTGCAGGTGGGCGTTGTGAAGCATGTACGGGAAATGGTTATAAGACGATTGAAATGAATTTTCTTCCTGATGTATATGTGCCTTGTGAGGTTTGTCACGGTAAACGTTATAACCGGGAAACACTGGAAGTACGTTTCAAGGGAAAATCAATTGCCGATGTACTTGACATGACGATCAACCGTGCTGTGGAATTCTTTGAAAATGTGCCGCAAATCTTGAATAAGATTAAAGTCTTGCAGGATGTCGGACTCGGATATATAAAACTGGGACAATCTTCTACCACTCTTTCCGGCGGAGAAAGCCAGCGTGTGAAACTGGCAACGGAGCTATCAAAAAGAGATACGGGCAAAACTCTTTATATCCTTGACGAACCGACTACCGGACTTCATTTTGAAGATATCCGTGTATTGATGGGAGTATTGAATAAGCTTGTAGATAAAGGTAATACTGTTATCGTCATCGAGCACAATCTGGATGTGATTAAAATGGCGGATTATATTATCGATATGGGCCCTGAAGGTGGTAAGGGCGGGGGAGAACTCCTTAGTTACGGAACACCGGAAGAAGTTGCGAAGAGCCCTAAAGGATATACACCTAAGTTTCTTCGCGAAGAGCTGGGTCTCTAATTTAAATCATAGAGTGCCAACTTATCGGACAATCTTCGATGAGTTGGCACTTATCATATCATATTCTTTATTTATCAGATACAGAACTTATAAATACAACGAAAATGAAAATCAATAAAACAAATGCCGCACGGCTGTTAGATAAGGCTAAGATAGCCTATGAATTAATTCCCTACGAAGTAGATGAAAACGACTTGAGTGCTGTTCATGTGGCAGCAAGTTTAGGAGAGAACATCGAGCAGGTCTTTAAAACGCTTGTTCTGCACGGCGATAAAAGCGGATATTTTGTCTGTGTCATTCCGGGAGAACATGAAGTTGATTTGAAACTGGCAGCTAAAGCCTCGGGTAACAAGAAGTGCGAGTTGATTCCCGTAAAAGAACTTCTGCCACTTACCGGATATATCCGGGGAGGTTGTTCGCCGATCGGTATGAAAAAGCATTTTCCTACTTATATTCATGAAACCAGCCAGCAATTTCCGTATATTTATGTAAGTGCCGGTGTACGGGGACTTCAGATAAAAATAGCTCCGGAAGATTTGATTCGTGAATCCAGGGCGGAAATTTGTCGTTTATTTGAGGAGTAGTTTAACAAATCATTGTGCAAAAACTCGAGAAAAAGTATATATTTGCAAAATATATGTGGTATCGACCATTAAATCATTAATTTAATAATTTATATTCTATGTTTAACAAACACCCTAAAGGACTGATAGCAGCCGCTTTAGCCAATCTAGGTGAGCGTTTTGGCTTTTATACTATGATGGCTATCCTTGTGCTTTTCTTGCAAGCCAAGTTTGGAATGAATGGAAAAGAAGCAGGATTTATTTACTCAACCTTTTATTTTTCTATTTACATTTTGGCGTTGGTCGGAGGTATTATTGCCGATAAAACGAGGAACTACAAAGGAACTATTTTCACAGGAATTGTGTTAATGGCAGTTGGTTATTTATTATTGGCTATTCCATCTAAGACTCCGGTAGATAACAAGATGCTCTATCTGGTTATTACTTGTGCTAGTTTGTTTGTTATTGCATTTGGAAACGGATTATTTAAAGGAAATTTGCAGGCATTGGTAGGACAGATGTACGATAATCCTCAATATGCCAATATGCGTGACTCCGGTTTCTCTTTATTTTATATGTTTATTAATATCGGTGCTATTTTTGCTCCGTTTGCAGCTGTAGGCGTGCGTAACTGGTGGTTATCTACTTTCGGTTATAATTATGATGCTGATCTTCCTGCTTTGTGCCATGGTCAATTAGCAGGTACTTTGTCGCCTGAAGCTACTGAAACTTATCATACCTTAGTTACCAAAGCTTCTACTGCTCCTGTACAAGACTATACGGCTTTCGCTTCAGATTATTTGAATGTCTTTACTACTGGATTCCATTACGCATTCGGGGTAGCTATTATTGCTATGGCTATTTCTTTAACCATTTATTGGTTGAATAAGAAAAACTTCCCGGATCCCAGCAAAAAGACCGTTGCTTCTTCAGCATCTTCTACAGTTGTAGAAATGAGTGCACAGGAAGTAAAACAACGTATGTATGCTCTGTTTGCTGTATTTGGTGTTGTTATTTTCTTTTGGTTTTCATTCCATCAAAATGGTCTGACTTTGACTTATTTTGCGAAAGAATATACTGACTTGAATCTGTTTGGTATGCCTATTTCAGCAGAGCTCTTCCAATCGTTAAATCCATTTTTTGTAGTGTTCCTGACTCCGGTGATTATGGCTATTTTTGCAAGTCAGCGTAGACGTGGTAAAGAGCCTTCGACTCCTAAAAAGATTGCTATCGGTATGGGAATTGCTGCATTGGCATTTATTGTAATGGCAGTCGGATCTTATTTTGCTAATTTGCCGTTGCATGAGGATATTGTAGCTGTTGGAACTTCACCAGTGAAAGTTACTCCATTTTTATTGATGCTGACCTATCTGATCTTAACAGTAGCTGAACTGTATATCTCTCCATTGGGAATTTCATTTGTATCTAAGGTTGCTCCTCCTAAATATCAAGGTATTATGCAAGGAGGATGGCTGGGAGCAACAGCACTGGGTAATCAGTTGCTAGTGATTGGTGCTATCCTGTACGAATCAATTCCTATTTGGATGACATGGACTGTGTTTGTTGTAGCTTGTACGATTTCAATGTTTACAATGATTTTCATGTTAAAATGGTTGGAGCGTGTAGCGAAATAAAATCCTGTCATTGACTAAATAAACAAAATGCCCCGGAACATTTATAATACTTGTTCCGGGGCATTTTGTTTGTATATCAAATATCCAGTCCCATAATATAATCATTCATATAATACCCGTTACCAATCGGGAAATCACCTTCCCGCAACTTTCTCATTCCCATGTGCTCGTAAAACTGCAAAGCCTTATTATTACGATTTACGTTGAGCTCCATCAAACAAGGTTCCGGGTGTATTTCTTTGATACACTTGATTGCTTCCTTGAATAAAAAACTGCCGCAATGCGTACCCTGAAAACGGGGGAGGACATATATCTTCTGAAGATGGAATACATCCTTTTCCTGTTGTTGAATGGAAACGTATCCGCATGGTTCATTCTCTTTATAAGCAATGGAGTACACATGTCCTTTTTCCTCCATTTGTTTGCGCACATTGGAAGGAGCATACATCCAGTCCATCATATAATCCAGTTGTTCGGGAGATAAAATTTCCTTGTAGGTGGCGGGGAATACCTCCTTTGCCATCTTATGAATAAGCTCGCAATCGGCTACCGTTGCTTTTCGAATTGTAAACATATGTATTTTCTATTTCTTGGTTTAACGGGCACAAATATAGCCATTATTTCTTTTTATAATAAGGTGGAGAGTCTCTAATGTTTTAATTATTATTAATTTATAGTACTTTGCAATGCAAGGTACTAAAGTAATGCATATATTTGTGCATCTAAAAGAAGTGAATAATGAAAGTAGACAATGTAAAATCACAGATGAGGAAAGGCATGCTTGAATATTGTATCATGCTTTTGTTGCACAAGGAGCCCGCTTATGCTTCTGATATTATTCAGAAATTGAAAGAAGCCCAACTGATCGTAGTTGAAGGCACCTTGTATCCATTGCTTACCCGTCTGAAAAATGATGACCTGTTAAGTTATGAGTGGGTAGAATCTACCCAGGGACCTCCCCGCAAATACTATAAACTCACTGAACAAGGAGAAGTCTTTTTGGGAGAGCTGGAAATTTCCTGGAAAGAACTTAACGATACAGTGAATCATATAGCCAATAGATAATCCGAAAAAGAAGAAATAAAAATGAAAAAGACATTGACCATAAATTTAGGAGGAATTGTCTATCATATAGATGACGATGCCTACCGACTGTTAGATAATTATCTGTCTAATTTGAAGCATTACTTTCGTAAACAGGAGGGTGCGGAAGAGATCGTAAACGATATTGAGATGCGTATTGCCGAACTGTTTGCAGAGAAAGTAACTGAAGGAAAACAGGTCATCACAGTTTCGGATGTAGAAGAAATTATCGCCCGTGTCGGCAAACCGGAAGACTTTGGAATTGCTGATGAGGATATGGACTCACAGAAAAGAACGGAACAAACATCGTCCGCTAATCAAGGCAGTACGCAAACCGCTGCTCAACGCCGCTGGTTTCGTGATCCGGATAATAAATTGTTGGGAGGCGTAGCGGCAGGGTTGGCAGCTTACTTCGGTTGGGATATCACATTAGTGCGTATATTGATGATTATCCTGGTATTTGTACCTTATTGCCCGATGATTATACTTTATATTATCGGATGGATCGTTATTCCGGAAGCCCGTACTGCCGCGGAAAAATTGAGTATGCGTGGAGAAGCAGTGACCATTGAGAATATTGGCAAAACAGTGACAGACGGTTTCGAACGTGTAGCGGACGGAGTTAACAACTATATGAACTCCGGCAAACCTCGTACCTTTCTTCAAAAGATAGGTGATGTATTTGTTTCCATTGCTGCCGTTCTCTTTAAAATATTTCTGGTAGCTCTTGTCATTCTCTGCTGTCCTGTCTTGTTTGTATTGGCCGTTGTACTGGTAGCGCTGGTGTTTGCAGCAATTGCCGTGGCAGTTAGCGGAGGAGCATTACTTTACCAGATGCTGCCTGCCATTGACTGGATGCCGGTTACTTCTTTATCGCCAATGATGACACTACTGGGTACGATTGCCGGAGTTGCCCTCATCGGTATTCCATTAGGAGCTTTCTTGTATACTATCTTGCGGCAGTTATTCCATTGGTCGCCGATGGGAGCAGGCTTGAAATGGTCGCTATTGATTCTATGGATATTGGGTGCAGTCATAATGATTATTAATCTTTCAGCTCTTGGCTGGCAACTGCCTTTGTATGGCTTGCACTGCTCTTAACGAAGTCTCATTCTATTAAAAAAGGATAATATTTATTCCTTTATAAGTAAATGTACCCCGATAGTGTGTCCGGGGTACATTTTTTGTTTACTCTAATTCATCGTAAATCGAGAAATTTTTAGTAAGTTTGTAAATACGTATTCAGGAAATAAAAATGGGTGAACATATATGTTTTAGGAGAAACGAACGTTTAGCGACAGTCAACCCTTATTGGAGAGGAAATCCGATGGTGCGCGGGCGTTTTTTTAATCGGCAGCATCGCTTCCGTCCGGGGATGGGGAGTGTACTGAAATGGCGTCTTTCGCCCAATCCCCAACGCAAAGAGAAGAAAACGGTGAAATGGGATCCAAAAGTTTGTTATCTCCGTTCATTGGATGCGGTGGTGGGAGATTCCCTGATATGGCTCGGACATAATTCTTTCTTTCTCCAGTTAGCAGGTAAACGAATCATGTTCGATCCTGTGTTCGGCAGTATTCCTTTTGTGAAGAGACAGAGCGAGTTTCCCGCTAATCCTGACATATTTACGAGGATTGATTATCTACTTGTCAGCCATGACCATTTCGATCATTTGGATAAACAGAGTATAGCCCGTTTACTGAAGAATAACCCGCAAATGAAACTCTTTTGCGGCTTGGGAACCGGTGAGCTGATTCAGGGATGGTTTCCCGAAATGAAAGTGATTGAAGCCGGATGGTATCAACAAATGGAAGATGAGGGATTGAAGATTACTTTTCTACCGGCACAACACTGGAGCAAACGTTCCGTACGTGATGGTGGCCAGCGACTGTGGGGAGCTTTCATGCTGCAAGGAAATGGAATTTCTCTTTATTATAGCGGTGATACAGGTTATTCCAGTCACTTCCGTGAGATTCCCGATCTGTTCGGAGCACCGGATTATGCTTTGTTAGGCATCGGGGCATACAAACCTCGCTGGTTTATGCGTCCCAATCATATATCGCCTTACGAATCATTGACTGCCGCCGGGGAAATGCATGCTGGGCTTACCATTCCCATGCATTATGGCACATTCGATTTGTCTGACGAGCCTTTGCATGATCCCCCGAAAGTCTTCGCAACAGAGGCTAAGAAACGGAAGATTCCGGTGAAGATTCCCTATTTGGGAGAGATTGTGAAATTGAATAAACAGAAATAATTAGATAAGTGCCTGCCATGAATTAATCGTTATTTTTCTAGGTACGGATTTCACGGTTTTTAGTGTTGTTATTGTTGCAAAGTAACCGTGTTAATCTGTGTAATCCGTGCCTAAATTATTATATAAACTAATTATGAATACATATTTACGAATAAAGAGATGAAGAAATTAGAAGTAAAAGATTTGAAAGAAAACTTTTTCGAAGCGATCGGAAAAGAGTGGATGCTGGTTACAGCCGGAACAAAAGAGAAGTTTAACACGATGACAGCAAGTTGGGGTGGCATCGGCTGGTTGTGGAATAAACCGGTTGCTTTCGTTTTTATCCGTCCCGAACGGTATACATACGAGTTTGTAGAGAAGAACGATTACCTGACACTTTCTTTCTTAGGAGAAGAAAATAAGAAAATTCACGCTGTTTGTGGCTCCAAGTCGGGACGTAATATAGATAAAGTAAAAGAAACCGGATTGAAACCTGTATTTACAGAAAAAGGAAATGTCCTGTTCGAGCAGGCACGTTTGAGTCTGGAATGTAAGAAACTTTATGCTGACACTATCAAACCGGAATGTTTTCTGGATAAAGAATCAATAGAGAAGTGGTACGGTGGTGCTCATGGAGGTTTCCATAAGATGTATATTGTAGAAATTGAAAATATTTATTCGGAGTAAATTTAGCGAACTTTTTTATAATTTTAGCCGATTTTGATGAATGCAATGGAGAAGCCTCTGAACTCAAAAGATTGAGAACAGGGGCTTCTTTTAGTTTACTATGTTTATTCTACTATGTAATTAACGTAAAATTTTATTTAGACGGAGCTTTCTTCACCCATTTGTCCAACCATTCAAAGAATGTGCGTTGCCATAGAACCCCATTCTGTGGCTTCAATACCCAGTGGTTTTCATCCGGATAAATCAGCAGCTCTGCAGGAACACCACGCATCACGGCAGCATCAAAAGCAGCCATAGCCTGATTAGCCAGGATACGGTAGTCTTTTTCTCCATGAATACAGAGAATAGGAGTATCCCATTTCTCTACGAATAGGTGAGGAGAGTTGGCAAACGTACGCTGTGCCACCGGATTCTGTTTTTCCCAGTATGCGCCTCCCATATCCCAGTTGGCAAACCATTTTTCTTCAGTTTCCAGATACTGCATTTCCATGTTGAAGATACCATCATGAGCAATGAACGCTTTGAACCGTTTGTCGTGATGTCCGGCCAACCAATATACGGAGAATCCTCCGAAACTGGCGCCTACGCATCCCAGACGATCTTTGTCCACATACGGCTCTTTTGCCATTTCATCGATAGCAGTGAAGTAATCCTTCATACACTGGCCACCGTAATCGCCGCTAATCTGTTCGTTCCATTCCACACCGAATCCCGGCAAACCGCGACGGTTCGGAGCAACGATGATATAATCATTAGCTGCCATAATCTGGAAGTTCCAGCGATAAGACCAGAACTGGCTTACCGGACTCTGCGGACCTCCTTCGCAGAACAGTAAAGTCGGATATTTCTTGTTCGGATCAAACTGTGGAGGATAAATCACCCATGTCAACATCTGTTTACCATCTGTTGTTTTCATCCAGCGACCTTCCACTTTACCCATTTCCAACTGGTCATAGATTTGTTTGTTCTCCTGTGTCAGTTGAGTGGTAGAACCATCCAGTGCCACAGAGTAAATCTCATCACCCATACTCATTGAATGACGTTTCGCAATCAGCTTATCTCCGAAAAGAGCTACCCCTTCGTAATCATACATTCCTGAAGTAATAGCCTTTACCGAATCATTTGCCAGGTCAAGCGCATAAATTTGTGATTCTCCATGCCATACACCTGTGAAATAGATCACTTTAGCATCTGCTCCCCAGACAAAAGCATCCACATTCGATTCGAATGCCTTACTCACAAAACGCTTCTCGCCAGTTTCCAGGTTCATGATGAACAGACGGTTCAGATCAGCTTCGTATCCGTCACGTTCCATGCTCTGCCAGGCAATATACTTGCCGTCCGGTGAGTATTGCGGGTTGGTATCGTATCCTTTGTTCTCTTCAGTAATATTTTCTGTTTTCTTAGTATTCAAGTCATAGATATAAATATCAGAGTTGGTAGAAATCGCATATTCCAGTCCTGTCTTTTTACGGCAAGTGTAAGCCACTTTGTCCGAAGTCATATTCCAGGCAAGTTGCTCAATGCCACCCCAAGGCTTCATCGGACTTTCATACGGTTCGTCGTTCAGAATATCCACGATATTGGAAATGCCGTTACCATCAAAGTCGGCAACAAAAGGATGCGGAGCGGTTGTCACCCATTCATCCCAATGTTTGTACATCAGGTCGGTAACGATGATACCGGTAGCTTTCGGCAGGTCCGGATACTTATCAGCAGTGCTTTCTTTCGTCTTTACTTGTGAAATAAACAGCAGTTTTTTGCCATCCGGTGAGATGGAATATCCTTCAATATCTCCGTCGTAGTTGGTCAGCTGCTTGCGCCCGCTACCATCCGGATTCATTTCATAAAGCTGGCTGCTTCCGTTGTCATTACTTAAGAATGCCAGTTGGGTGCCTCCCTTAATCCAAGTCACCTCATTTTCCTGATACGGGGTATGAGTGATTTGTTGATTTTCGCTTCCATCTGCGTTCATTACGAAAACTTCGCGGTTACTTTTGTTTTCCGGTACGCTGTAATACGCTACCGTATACGCAATTTTCTTTCCGTCGGGCGATACGGCGAATCCGCCGATACGTCCCATAGCCCAAAGTGCTTCGGGAGTCATGCGCTTCCCTTCGATCTTAATATCCGATTTCTCGATAAGCACCTGATCTGTCTTGCCTGCGTCTTTGGTTCCTCCGCAGGCAGCTAACAACATTGCTGCCGACACCATAATTAAATTAGCTTGTCTCATATATTTTATAAAATGTTTATTTTCTTGCGAAGATAGTGAAAAAAGGATTTAAATCTTCTTTTTCTGCCAGTTTCCTTTCTTCATATACCAGTAGCAGAACATCAGCGTGAAAATACCATATACGCATTCCGTTGTCCAGGCAAATGCGACGTCCATCCGCAGGTACATGATGAAATATGCAGAGTATGTGACGTAGATAGCCAATACACAAAGTTCCATAGCCAGTGCAGTCCGCGTATTCCCTGTACCTGATACCGATTGGAAATAAACATTGGCAGGCACCAGTACCAGATAGGCAGAACACAATACCCACAGTGAAGGCACGGATGCTGCTCTCAAATCCGGCATATCTGTATAAATACGTAGGATCAGATCCGGAAATAGACAGAAGAATATCAGAATTGGCAATACAAATATATATCCAATGCGAATGTGCTGCCTGATAGTACCCCGTACACAATCCTGTTCACCTGCACCGATCAGATTGCTGACCAATGAACCACAGGTGGATGCAAATGCCATTGCAATCATAAACGGGATTCCTGACACGTTTCGGATAATGTTCGCAATTGCCAAAGAGCGCTCTCCCAAATGTTCCACAAATAGAAAGAACATAAACCAGGTAGACAAAGAAACAAAGTTCTGAATCATTGTCCACACAGAAACATTCAGTATTCGTTTCAGTGTTTTCCCTTGGAACTTAGGCAGTATATTCAATGCATACTTCCTGCAGTCAATCCGTTTCCAGGTATAGATGATAAAGAAAATCACCGATACCATTTCAGCCAGCGAAGAGCCGATAGCAGCACCGGCAATTCCCAATTGCGGGAAACCGAATTTACCGAAAATCAGGATATAATTGAATACCACATTCGAAAGTACCATCACAATAGAGTTCAAAGTCAGCGTCTTGGTTTGTGTCGTACCTACAAAGAAGGCGCGGAACATCACCATGACAAAAGAGAAGAAGAACCCGTACACACGCCAATGAATATAACTCTCGGCTGCATCGTAAATGTGAGGAGACGAAATGATATTCTTGAGGATATATGGTGAGAATACGATGGAGAACGTGAATAAAATCACTGCCATGGCAAGCAGGAAATATATGCCCTGATAAAAAATGGGTCCGATTTCCTTGTAGTTTCCTTCTCCATTGCGACGCGCAATTAATATCTGGGCACCGATGCTGAAACCGAATGCCATCATGAAAATGGCAAGGTAATATACACCTGCAATGGCGGAAGCACCTAATTCGATTTCTCCGACACGTCCCAGAAAAGCAGTGTCCGTCATACCAATCATCTGTTCCATAATCAGACTGATTAGGATAGGGTAGGAGATTGTCCAGATTTGTTTATAAGAATATTTAGTTTTCATCCTATTTTATTTTTTAGAGAAAGAAAGCCGGGCGACCAAAATAGGTGTCCGGCTTTCTTAGAATAGATTTCGGGAATTACTCCTTATTTTTTATTCTGTCTTTGCTGCTGCAATTGCTCTTGTTGCTTTTGCATCGCCTCCAGGCGAGCAGCAAATCCGGTCTTTTTCATTTGTTTCGGGTCTTTCTTTTTCGCTTCAAGAATAGCCAACAATTTAGTTTCGTCAGTCGTTCTACGAAGCAGAATCATAGTACCCACACTAATCAGCGTTGACACGAAGTAGTAATAGTTCAAACCTGACGGATAATCGTTCAAGACGAACAAGAACATAATCGGCATCAGATACATCATCCATTTCATAGCCGCCATTTGTGGCTGCGCTCCGGTATCCTGCATAGACATTGTGTACTTTGTGTTCAGAATATTGGTTACTGTCATCAGCAAGCAGAACAAGCTAAGATGGTTACCCAGGAACGGAATATGGAATGGGAATGTGATGAACGCATCATAAGTAGAAAGGTCGTCCGCCCACAAGAAACTCTGTTGACGCAGTTCGATAGCACTCGGCACGAACATAAACAAAGCCATCAGGATAGGGAACTGCAATAACATCGGCAGACAGCCGCCCATCGGACTTACCCCGTACTGGCTGTAAAGGCCCATCACCTCCTGCTGTTTCTTCATTGCATCTTCCTGCTTCGGATATTTCTTGCTGATCTCGTCAATTTTTGGTTTCAATACACGCATCTTGGCAGAGGACATATATGTTTTCCAAGTAGCCGGATAAACCAGCACTTTCACTATGATCGTCAGAATCAGCAGTACGATACCCATGCTCAATCCCCATCCGGACAACCAGTCGAAGATGTTGATTGTGATGTAGCGGTTGATTTCACGTACAACCGGCCAGCCCAGGTACACGAGTCTGTGCAATTCCCATTTCTCGTCACGTCCTTTATCCAGCGCCTTCAACGTCTTGAAGTGGTTCGGACCGAAGTAGAAGTACATCTCTGTCGGTTCCTTGCCTGACGGATCAAAGAAAGTATTCATTTCGGCAGAATAATCTTTGATATATCCGCTTCCCTGTTGTTCCATTTTTGACTTAACGGAAACCTTGTCGAAATCCTGTTCAGCGATAAATACAGACGAGAAGAACTGATTCTTGAAAGCTACCCAATCAATGCGTCCCGGCAAATCCTGACTGTCATCTTTGGCAGCAGACAAGTTGTCTACATTGTCACCTGTTACTTTATAAGTCAGTTCCGACAGACGATTCTCATAAGTGAATCCTTTTTCCAGTTGGCGGGCACGTTGTGACCAGTCGATGTCCACATACTTAGTACTAGCCAACTTGTCTTCCATGCCTGTCGCTTTGATTTCAAAGTTCATCAGGTAGCTATCCGGTTTCAGCGTATAGATGAAATCGATATAGCTTGCGCTATCCGCAGCCAGACGCATTGTAACACTACTGTCCGTCTTGTTCACAGCTTCAAAGAAATAATCTTTGGTCTGGATGGCTCCTGCCTTGTTGTAGAAGTTGAAGTTCATCGAAGCATCGTCACCGTCGAACAGCATGACCGGCGTCTTTTTGTCCTGTGCCATATAATCTTTCAGCATGGCTGAATAGACACGTCCGCCTTTGGTTGTGAAAGTGATTTCCGCTACATTATTCTGGATGCTGATTTTAGAGTCGGTTCCATGCAAGGCATTGAAAAACAAAGCAGAAGAATCGGCAGCCGATGCCACCTCTTTTTGACTGTTAGCCAGTGCAGCTTCCGTTTTAGCCTTCAACGCTTCCTCCTGCTGCTGTACCACGGCAATAGAATCGTAGTATTTCTTTTGCGCAGCTATCTGTTCCTCGCTTGGACGGCTCAAAAAACTGAATCCTACCAATAATATACCTATCAGAACGAGACCTGTGATAGTGTTTTTATCCATTCTTATTTTAATTACAAATTATATAAATTACAAACTACCGGTTGTTTACCACGTATCGTTAGCCGTTCACCGTTGCTTTTTCGTTTTCGATGGCAGCTTTCACAAATGCAACGAACAACGGATGAGGGTTCAGTACCGTACTGCCATATTCCGGATGGAACTGTGTACCGACAAACCATTTCAAAGTTGGGATTTCAACGATTTCTACCAGATCCGATTCCGGGTTGATACCTACACATTTCATGCCGGCAGCTTCATATCGGTCTTTATAATCATTGTTGAACTCATAGCGATGGCGGTGACGTTCCTGAATATGTTCCTGTCCGTAAGCCTGATATGCTTTCGAACCTTTCTGCAATACACATTCGTAAGCACCCAGACGCATCGTACCACCCATATTGGTGATTGCTTTCTGCTCTTCCATGATATCAATCACGTTGTGCGGAGTCTTTTCATCCATTTCACGTGAGTTGGCATCTGCGTATCCTAGTACGTTGCGTGCAAACTCAATAGCAATACATTGCATACCCAGACAAATACCGAAAGTCGGAATGTCATGTGTACGTGTATATTTGATAGCGACAAACTTGCCGTCGATACCCCGTTGACCGAATCCCGGACCAATCATTACGCCCGCCATACCTTTCAAAGCTTCAGCTACATTCTCATCTGTCAGTTTCTCACTGTTTACGAAATGAACTTCCACTTTGCGGTCATTGTAAGTACCCGCTTGCGATAAAGCTTCACGGATAGACTTGTAAGCGTCCTGCAAATCGTATTTTCCAACCAGTGCAATATTGATCGGTTCTTTAGTCTCTGCAGCGTGACGACGTTCCAGGAATTTACGCCATGGGCCGAGTCCCGGAGTTTCTCCTACCGGCAGTCCCATCTTTTCGAGGATAGTGCTGTCCAGCCCTTGCGCTTGCATCAGGATAGGTACTTCGTAAATTGTTTCCGCGTCGATAGACTGCACGACGGCTTTATCGTCTACATTACAGAATTGTGCCACTTTCTTACGCAGTCCGTCACTTAGCGGATGCTCGGCACGCAGTACCAGTACATCCGGCTGAATACCCACACTTTGGAGTTCCTTTACAGAATGTTGCGTCGGTTTTGTTTTCAATTCTCCGGCAGCAGCAAGATAAGGAACATAGGTCAAGTGTACGCAAAGAGCGTTCTTACCGAGTTCCCATTTCAACTGACGGATACTTTCGAGGTAGGGGAGTGATTCGATGTCACCTACCGTACCACCGATTTCAGTAATCACAAAATCAAACTTGTATTTATTACCAAGCAGTTTAACATTCCGTTTGATCTCGTCTGTGATGTGAGGAATCACCTGGATCGTTTTACCCAGATAATCTCCACGACGTTCCTTGTCAATGACGCTCTTGTAGATACGTCCCGTAGTAATGTTGTTCGCCTTTGTCGTTTGTATACCCAGGAATCGCTCATAGTGTCCCAAGTCGAGGTCGGCTTCGTGTCCGTCTACGGTTACATAGCACTCTCCGTGCTCATAAGGATTCAATGTTCCCGGGTCGATGTTGATATACGGGTCAAACTTCTGGATGGTTACATTATAACCTCTTGCTTGCAGCAATTTACCGATGGATGATGAGATGATCCCTTTTCCTAAAGAAGAGGCAACACCACCGGTGACGAAAATATACTTTGTTTCTCCCACAGCTATAACTGTTTTAATAATTGTTTACTTAGTAGTATTCTTACGAACTTAAAAACCGCAAAATTATAAAAAAAAGAGGAAGATTGCAGACTTTCGTCTCTACAATTTTATTAAAAAATGCAATTTTGAAAGAATCCTATGATTTCTAAACAAAATAATGTAGCTTTGCAGCCTAAACCATAGACAAATATGATGAGAATTACTACTTTATGTTCAGCGTTTATCCTGTCAATCTTATCGTTATCGCTTTTTGCGCAGGAATCTGTCGAACCCTCTTCACTTCCGACTGACTCTTTGCAGTCTGTTCCTGAAGTGAGCAAACCTACTAAAACGGTCAAATCCTCAACAGTTGTGGCAAAAGCCAGAGTCGTGAGAGCAGATACGCTTTCGGCGGAGCTTCAGAAATATTTGATGCTCAAACTGAATATGTCGGGGCCGACTCCGAAACTGGATACCGTTTCTTATTTATATAATAAGTATGTCGCGCAATTAGATTATTTGAACGATCTGTCTGTGCCGCCACGTTATATTCCGTCTGATCCCGATTATTTTCGTCTGTTCACACCATTGGCATATTATTATGCTCCGATGGCACAATATTCGAAATTGGAATGGAAACCTATGCAATGGGACACCACTCCTCAACTGACAGCGGAACTTTTACCTTATGATACCCTGGTATTTACCAAGACCCAGCGTGCCGAGAAAATAGTGAACAGTGCATTGATGGATCTTTATTTGGAACATCCGAACTTGGTTGTCACTACAGAAGACCGTATTATGAGTCGTGATGTATTCCGTCATGATGTGAAGCCGAAGATATCTCCGAAAGCAACAGTTATCCATCTGTTCCAACCGGAAAATATGGATGATAATGTAGGAAAGGCCAATATGAAGATAAGTCGACCGAACTGGTGGGTGACCGGAGGTAACGGGTCGTTGCAGATCAGCCAGAACCACCTTTCGGATAACTGGTATAAGGGAGGTGAAAGTAACTTCTCCGGGTTAGCCACTTTCCAGGTTTTTGCCAACTATAATGATAATGAAAAAGTCCTGTTTGAGAACCAGCTGGAAGCTAAAGTGGGTATGACCTCCACTCCGTCAGATGAATATCATAAATATCTGTTCAATACCGACCAGTTTCGTTTATATAATAAATTAGGTTTGAGAGCTTTCAAGAATTGGTATTATACCATTTCGTCCGAGTTTAAGACACAGTTTTTCAACGGATATAAAGCTAACAGCGAAGAATTGGTTTCATCTTTCATGTCTCCGGCAGATTTGGCGGTCAGTGTCGGTATGGATTATAAATTGAGTAAGAAGAAATTTAATCTTTCTGTGTTTATGGCGCCGCTCACCTACAACTTGCGCTACGTGGGTAGCTCGGAAGTCAACGAAACGAAGTTTGGTTTGGAAGAGGGCAAATGTTCCAAAAACGATTTTGGTTCTCAGTTACAATCCACCTTCAATTGGAACATCATCGCTTCCGTCACATTGGAGTCCCGTCTCAACTACCTCACCAATTACCATTGGGCCCGCGTAGAGTGGGAGAATACGTTCAACTTCGTGCTGAACCGCTACCTCTCTACCAAGCTTTATCTGCATGCCCGTTTCGATGATAGCTCCAAGCCCACAGAAGGCAACAGCTTCTTCCAATTGAAAGAACTTCTGAGCTTCGGCATCAACTATAAATGGTGATTAGTAAAAAATAAAGCATTTTTTCTTGTTTATTATTTATAATTTTGCCTATCTTTGCCCCGAATTTAATCCGTCACCCACCAGGTGACGGGAAGTGAAGGGTAAAAATACATGATCATTAACGAAAATAACGATCAAATTCTTCTGCCAACAAATGTGATTGGCAGCAGCGTAGCGCGCTCAAAACGTTGGTTAGTTGCAATTGTACGCATCTGTCACGAGAAGAAAACGAGCGAACGACTTACGAAAATGGGGATTGAAAACTTCCTCCCTATCCAGCAAGAGACGCGCCAGTGGAGCGACCGCCGCAAAGTTGTTGACCGTGTTTTACTCCCGATGATGATCTTCGTTCATGTCGATCCGCACGAACAAAGAGAAGTCCTCACCCTATCTGCCATCAGCCGCTACATGGTGCTTCGTGGCGAACACACACCGGCGGTCATTCCCGACCAACAAATGGCGCGATTCAAATTTATGCTCGATTGCTCGGACGAAACGATCAGCTTGAGCACCTCGCCGTTGGCTCCGGGAGAGAAGATACGGGTCATCAAAGGACCGTTGATAGGACTGGAGGGAGAGTTGGTAAACACGAATGGAAAATCGAAGGTGGCCGTCCGGTTGTCTATGTTGGGATACGCCTGTGTAGATATGCCGATAGGTTGCGTAGAAGTATTAGCCTAAAATCATCAGCTAATCAATCAATAATCATAGATAAATAAGAAAGTTGGACACACTACTTTGTAGGGTAGCCCCACCGGGGCTTGCTCTAAAAAGAAAGTCGACTTTCGTTTATTATTCTTTTAACTAATTTCAGGGGGATATAAAAAATGAAACACATGGGGGATTTCTTTAAAGCTATTTTTGGAGTCTATCAAGAATTGAAGTTAAAGAAAAAGTACGTCAATTATTGGATTGTACTTTTGGCAGATACATTCTTATCTGTGATCAGTACATTAGTTTCCATCCTATTCATTTCCGGTTTTATTGTTCATATCAACAAAGCACCTTTTCTTATCCTCTTGCTTTGTTCCGGAGTCTTCAGCCTTGCGCTCTTCTATTTTCTTAATGTTCATAAAAACATCATACGCCATGCTTCGATCAAAAGCATCAGCAGGATTGCCTTTGCTCTCTTGCTCAAAGAAGTAGGCTTACTACTAGTCGCCTTGTTAGCCGGCAATTGGATTGAACCTCACTTTTTGTGGGCTTGCTGCTTCATCGATCTGCTGATCTCCATTGTTGCTTTGGTTGGCTTCCGAGTCGTTCTGCTATTGATTTACGACCTCATGGTGGTGCAAGTAGGAGGAGTGAAAAAAACAAATGTACTGATCTATGGCACGGACGACAAAAGTGTGGCATTGCAACAGCGCATGTACACCAGCAAGCACTATCAAGTGGTGGGATACATCAATCCCAGTCAACGCTTGAAGTCTTATCGCATCTCCGATCTGCCTGTCTATTTCTTCAAAAACGAAGAAAATTTCACTCACTTTATGAGCAAGCGCACCATTGGTGGAATCATCTTTCCTTCCTACGAGGCTGTGCAGCGTGAGTCGGAAACACTCGTCCGGTATGGCCAAAAGATCGGTATCAAGAATCTAGTCTCTCCTCCCATTGACATTGTGGGCAGTGGATTGAAGAAAACAGCCATCCGCGAAGTGAAAATCGAAGACCTATTGGGTCGCGAAGAGATCAAAATCAACATGCAGGAGATTATCGATAACTTCTCGGGCAAAGTAGTGATGGTGACAGGAGCTGCCGGAAGTATCGGCAGTGAATTGTGTCGCCAGATTGCCACCTTTGGGGTGAAGCATTTGATCTTGTACGACAATGCCGAAACTCCCATGCACGAAATCCGCCTGGAACTAGAAAAATCATTCCCGGAACTTCGTTTTACCCCTTTCATTGGTGACGTTCGTAGCTGCGAACGATTGCGAATGGCTTTCGAAAAGTTTCATCCACAAGTCGTGTTTCACGCTGCAGCTTACAAACACGTTCCTTTGATGGAAGAGAATCCGTGCGAAGCAGTTCTTGTCAATGTCGTAGGTTCTCGTCAGGTAGCCGACTTCTGTGTGGAATACAACGTGGAGAAAATGATCATGATTTCCACCGACAAAGCTGTCAACCCTACCAACGTCATGGGTGCCTCCAAGCGTCTGGCCGAAATTTACGTGCAGAGCTTAGGCTTGGCCATCGAACGGGGAGAAGTTTCCGGAACTACTAAATTTGTGACTACCCGCTTCGGTAATGTACTGGGTAGCAATGGTAGTGTGATCCCCTACTTCCGCAAACAAATAGCGACCGGTGGTCCTGTCACGGTGACCGATCCCAAAATTACCCGCTTCTTTATGACCATCCCCGAAGCTTGCCGTTTGGTGATGGAAGCTGCTACGATGGGCAAGGGCAACGAGATCTTTGTGTTCGAGATGGGACAAGCTGTGAAGATTGTAGATTTGGCTACTCGCATGATCGAACTGGCGGGATACCGTCCGGGTGAAGACATTGAGATCAAGTTTACTGGTCTTCGTCCGGGTGAAAAACTCTACGAAGAAGTATTGAGTGATAAGGAAAATACAATTCCTACTGAGAATAAGAAGATTAGGATAGCCAAAGTACGTCGATATGAATATACGGATATTCTTACTACGTACGCGGAATTTGAGACTCTGTCTCGTGCGGTGGAGATCATGGATACAGTGAAATTAATGAAAGAAGTAGTTCCGGAGTTTAAGTCGAAGAACTCACCGAAGTTTGAGGTGCTGGATAAAGAATAAAAAACTTAATAATTTTATGAATAAATCATTTAGCACTCCTATGAGTGTACAAAGAATGAGCAGACATACGATTGCCTGCTTGATAGCGATCTTTCTATTCGCTTCTTGCCAGTCATACAAAAAGGTACCTTACCTGCAGGATGCAGAGGTAGTGGAACAGACCGTTCAACAGAAAAACCTGTATGATGCCAAAATAATGCCGAAGGACCTACTGACAATTGTAGTATCATGCACTAGTCCTGAGTTGGCGGTTCCGTTCAATTTGACTGTAGCTACTCAAAACAATGTAGCTACAACAAATACAACTAGTCAAGCAGTATTGCAGCAATACTTAGTAGACAATGAAGGAAAAATCAATTTTCCTGTTTTAGGCGAATTAGAAATAATTGGACTAACTAAGAAAGAGGCTGAACAAATGATTGTAGAAAGGCTCAAACCTTACATTACAGAAACTCCAATAGTTACCGTTCGTATGGTAAACTACAAAATTTCCGTAATTGGCGAGGTTGCTAATCCCGGTACCTTCACTATCAGCAACGAGAAAGTAAACCTATTGGAAGCTTTGGCTATGGCAGGCGACATGACTGTTTGGGGACTTCGTGACAATGTAAGACTGATTCGCGAAAGTGCTGATGGCAGGCAAGAAATAGTGACGTTAGACATGAATAAGGCAGAGACCATCCTTTCTCCCTATTACTGGTTGCAGCAGAATGACATTGTTTATGTGACCCCCAACAAGGCGAAAGCACGTAACTCAGATATCGGTAATAGTACGAGTTTGTGGTTCTCTGCTACTTCTATCGTAGTTTCACTGGCAAGCTTATTAGTAACCATCTTCAGATAACAATACCGTATGATTGAGGAAAAACAAGAAAAGTATAGAGAACAACCTGAAGAACAGGTGAATATTCAAGAAATCCTTTTCCGCTATTTGATCCATTGGCCTTGGTTCGTAGTAGCAGTAGTTATTTGTATTGCCTCTGCATGGGGATACCTACGACTGACAACACCGATTTACAATGTTTCCGCCACTGTCCTAATAAAGGATGATAAGAAAGGAGGGGCGAGTGTCTCTTCCGGACTTGAGAATATGGCACTGGATGGTTTTGTTTCTTCATCGAACAACATAGACAATGAAATCGAAGTCCTGCGTTCAAAATCACTGGTAAGGGAGGTGGTCAATCGGCTGGGTCTGTTCGTAACTTATATGGATGAAGATGAGTTTCCCGGCAGGGAACTGTATCGCACTTCTCCTGTACTGGTGAGCTTGACTCCACAGGAAGCAGAAAAACTTCCGCAGACAATGGAAGTGAACATGGTTTTGCAGCCTACGGGTGCGATGGATGTACTGATTGCAGTAGGAGAAAAAAAGTATCAAAAACAGTTTGAAAAACTGCCTGCTGTGTTTCCTACAGATGAAGGCACGATTGCTTTTTTTACGAACAATGATACCCTGTCATCAATTCGTCCGGAAAGTGTGACACAGGTTCGTCATATCACCGCTTTCATCAACAGACCTTTCTCTGTGGCAAAAGGATACGCAAGCTCTCTGTCAATAGCTCCCACATCAAAGACGACTTCCGTAGTAGTCGTCTCACTGAAAAATTCGAGTACTCAGCGCGGTAAAGACTATATCAATAAGTTACTCGAAATGTATAATATCAATGCCAATAATGACAAGAATGAGGTAGCGCAGAAAACAGCTGAATTTATTGACGATCGTATTGGTATTATTTCAAAGGAACTGGGTAGTACGGAACAAGACCTAGAGAATTTCAAGCGTAGTGCGGGTATTACCGACTTAACAAGTGAAGCACAGATTGCCTTGACAGGTAGTGCGGAATACGAGAAAAAACGAGTGGAGAATCAGACACAAATCAACCTTGTGGTAGACCTTCAACGCTATATGTCAGGCACTGATTATGAAGTATTGCCTAGCAATATCGGTCTGCAGGATGCCGCTTCGGCCAGTGCAATAGACCGTTACAATGAAATGCTGGTAGAACGGAAGCGTTTGTTGCGTACCTCGACAGAAAACAATCCGGCTATCATCAATCTGAATACCAGTATCCGTGCGATGCGAAGCAACGTACAAGCTACGTTGAATGCCACGTTGAATGGATTGCAGATTACAAAAACGGATCTGGACCGTGAGGCAAAACGTTACACTCGTCGCATCAATGATGCGCCCACTCAGGAACGCCAGTTCGTGAGCATTGCCCGCCAGCAGGAAATCAAGGCAGGTCTTTACCTGATGTTGCTTCAAAAGCGTGAGGAGAATGCCATCACCTTAGCTGCTACGGCAAATAACGCCAAGATTATTGACGAGGCGATTCCGGATAACAGTCCGGTCTCTCCCAAACGAATGACGATCTATCTGGGAGCTCTGATAGTAGGACTGGGGATTCCCGTCGGTATCATTTATCTGATCGGTCTGACTAAATTCAAAATAGAAGGTCGTGGTGATGTAGAAAGATTGACCTCGCTTCCGGTGGTGGGTGATATACCGTTGGCAGATGAGAAGTCCGGTTCCATTGCTGTGTTTGAGAATCAGAATAACCTGATGAGTGAGACCTTCCGAAACGTTCGTACCAATCTCCAGTTTATGCTTGAGAAGGATAAGAAAGTAGTGTTGGTGACTTCTACAGTTAGTGGTGAAGGTAAATCCTTTATATCTGCAAATTTAGCTATCAGTCTCTCTTTGTTAGGAAAAAAGGTGGTGATCGTAGGACTTGATATCCGTAAACCGGGCTTGAATAAAGTATTCAATATTCCTAAAAAGGAGCATGGTATTACTCAATTCTTGACCAATACAACTACGAATCTGATGGATTTGGTGCAGACTTCTGATATAAACAAGAATTTGTATATTCTTCCCGGTGGAACGGTTCCCCCTAATCCAACAGAGCTATTGGCTCGTGACGGGTTGGAGAAAGCCATCGAAACCTTGAAGCAGAATTTTGATTACGTGATATTGGATACGGCACCGGTGGGTATGGTAACCGACACCTTACTCATAGGACGCATAGCTGATTTGTCAGTATATGTATGCCGTGCCGACTATACCCGCAAGGCTGAGTTTACTTTGGTGAATGAGCTTGCTGAAAATGATAAATTGCCCAAACTTTGTATTGCTATCAATGGCTTGGATTTACAGAAAAAAAAGTACGGCTATTATTATGGTTATGGTAAGTATGGTAAGTATTACGGTTATGGCAAGCGTTATGGCTATGGCTATGGCTATGGAGAACATGAGGTAAAACAGGGGTAAATATCAAAAAACATGGTTTCCAAATTACTCTCCATTTAGAGTGTTCTCCCATTAATTAATATTGTATTTTTCTTAAATGTCAAACGATGTTTCTCAAAACAATAAACGCATAGCAAAAAACACAGTGATGCTGTTTTTTAGAACTATGCTTATAATGGCGATTTCATTATATACAAGTCGTGTTCTTCTATCTATGCTTGGCATTGAAGACTACGGTTTATATAATGTTATTGCGGGTGTCGTTGTTATTTTTGGTAGTATTACCGCTTCGTTGTCTGGTGCTAGTTCCAGGTTTATTACTTATGAGCTTGGATGTATAACAGATAACAATGCACAGTTGAGAAAAATATTCTCTTCAATATTAACAATTCATTATTTGTTAGCATTACTGATATTAATATTAGGTGAAACATTTGGTCTATGGTTTGTTTGCCATAAGCTCGTTATTCCTATTGAAAGGTATGATGCAGCAATGTGGGTTTATCAATGTTCTTTGATAACTTCTGTACTTTCAGTAATAAGCATACCCTATAATGCGTTAATGATAGCACATGAGAAGATGAGTGCATTTGCATATATTTCTTTAATAGAATGTACGTTAAAACTATTGATTATCTATCTTATTGTTGTATTGTCTTTTGATCATCTGATTATATATGCTATCTTAATAGCTGTAATACAATTATTTATAAGATTAATATATGCGATATATTCTAAAAAGCACTTTGTAGAGTCTAATACAGGGCTTTCGTTTGATAAAGGTGTCTTTTTCGAGATTGGAAAATTTACAATTTGGACATTTGGAGGGAATTTGGCCTATGTAGGTTATACGCAGGGTATTAATATATTGCTAAATATGTTTTTTGGCCCGGTTGTAAACGCTGCTCGTGGATTATCTGTTCAGGTTCAAAGTGCATGTCTTACAATGGTGTCAAATTTTCAAACAGCAGTAAAACCTCAGATAACCAAAAGCTATGCTTCTCAAGATTTACAGCGAATGCATGACTTATTATGTATGTCATCAAAATATGGCTTTTATTTGTTGCTACTGCTAGTGTTTACAATAGAGATGCTTCTAATCCCAATATTGAATATATGGTTGACAGAGATTCCTGACCATACAGCATCATTTTGTATGATTTTATTGCTTGTTACTCTTTCAGACCCTCTTAAAGTTCCTATATTGGCATGCGTACATGCGACAGGAAATATTAAAAAGTTTCAAATTGTTGAAAGCTTGTGTTTGTTGAGTATTATTCCTATAGCGTATCTTTTGCTTAAACTTTTTGATATAACTCCTGAAGTAGTAATAATAGTATATCTTTGCATTGAATTTATTACTCAATTTATTCGATTGTTGATAGTACTTCCTCGTATTGCAATGTCTTTTTCTACATATATAAAAAATGTGCTATTACCAATTCTTCTTCCATTACTAATATTATCAACAACTGTGTGCTTTTTCCATCAGACGAAAATCTTATCTATAGGAGAACTTTTGATATATTCATTGACATGTTTCTTATATGCATTATTGGTCATAGGTTTAATAGGATTAACAAATAGCGAAAGATCTCGCTTCTTAAGATTGATTAAGACCAGATTTTCACATCATTGATTATAGCATGAGGCAGTCAAATATTGAATTACTACGTATAGTTTCAATGTTACTTGTGTTATTGATACACGTCTCATTGAATGCATTTAGTTATCCAGTGATGGGTGATTTGATAGAAAACCCTGTATCTAATATTGGACTACTTTATGTTGAATCATTGTCTGTTGTTTGTGTAAATGTTTTTGTACTAATCTCGGGTTGGTTTGGCATACAGCCCAAAGTCAAATCACTGGCAACATTACTTTTTCAGGTATGCTTTTTCCAGATTCTTGTGTATATTTTTGCAATCATACTGGGCTACTCGACTTTTTCAGTAGATACAGCCTTGAGAACTATCAAGTTAAATTGGTTTATTGATGCATATTTGCTTCTATATATCATAAGTCCCATTCTAAATGCTTACATAGAAAAAGTTTCATCTATTCAGCTTCGTAATATGGTGCGGGCATATTTTGTCATGCTTGTATGCGGATGGGTGTTTTCGACGCAACAATATGTTTGTGGCTATACAACATTGTTGTTTATTGGACTGTATCTCTTAGCACGATATGTAAGATTGTATAAAAATAATGCTATTCAAAAGAAGAGTTGTAGTTATTTTTTTTATTGTTTTCTTCTTTTGACATTGCTAAACGTGTTGATTCTTTTATTGCCGATATTTGTTAAGTTGGTTGGGTTTGGTTCATTTGAGCATTTGTATAGTTATCTTGCAAATAAAGTATTTTCCTATGTAAGCCCAATAGTGACATTGCAGTCTTTAATGTTACTTGTTGGCTTTCATAGATTTACCCCTCATTCTTTATTTTGTGTGGAGAGCAGGGTTTCGATATGTGTTAATTGGATTGCATCATCTTGTTTTGCGGTATATCTAATCCATACTCATCCCATTGTATTTGAGGATGTTTTTATTTTAACAATACGCGGCATGCACTGCAACAGTGAAGTGAATACTGTCATATCTATATTCTTATTTATGGTAGTAACATTTGTTTTTGCTATCTTTCTTGATAAGGTAAGATTGTTTATTTGGGAGTGTTTATGGAAAAAAAATGGCCATAAAATAGAAAGTAAAATTAATAAATACATGTTCTAAAAATGGAGAAGAAAGTATCAGTTCTCATTCCCGCTTACAATGCAGACGTCTTTCTGCCGCAGTGCTTGGATAGCGTTGTTAACCAAACCTACCAGCATCTACAGGTGGTTGTGGTAGACGATGGCTCGAAGGACAATACTTTGGAGATAGCGCAGAAATATGCTGTGAAATATCCGTTTGTTGAGGTGTACCATCAGGAGAATGCTGGTGTGGCTACAGCCCGCAATACCTTAATGGCACACGCTACGGGTGATTATGTACTGTTCGTTGATAGTGACGATTGGATAGAGTTTGATATGGTAGAGTGTATGCTTAAGGCTTTGGAAACATCGAAAGCCGACATTGCAGTATGTGGCAATTTTAAAGAGCTAAATGGAACTTCAACAATTAGTTCTGTAGTGAAACAAGGATATATACTTGAAGGAATAGAGAATGTAATAATTTTTTTTTTAATACACAAAGAGTTAAATGGTTCTTTATGTAATAAACTTGTTCCTCGCAAGTTTTATAATGGACTCACTTTCCGCAAGGATATTTGGTATGGCGAGGACTGCCTTTTCCTTTGGCAGGCACTTAATCGTGGAGTGGAAAAAATATGCTTTATGCCCGACTGTTTTTACCACTACCGCATGAACGAGCAGAGCATCTCGCACGAGAAGTTCAACTATAAGAAAGTAACAGGTCATGAGGTATGGAAGCAGATTAATGAGGATGTGCAGACAAGGTGGCCCACCTTATCCAATTTGAGCAAGGTTGCCTATGCAGTATCTGATATGTGGTTGCTGTTTTTTGCATCTCGTGTGGATTATCCTTTTGATGAGAATCTAAAGTTATATCAGAAAAATGTTCGATCAAACTTAAGTCTGATATATAGATCAGGTGTGATAGCTAAGAAAAAATGTGTATTCGCTGCAATTGTAGCTTATAGCTATAAGATTGGTGGCGTTATAATTAGATACTTTAAATATTAACACAATATGCGTATAGTATTTATAAACCTTCATGCAGACTGGATGCTTGTGAAGACTTCCTCTGTTATGGTATATAAATTTTCTCCTGCTCTTAAACATGGGTATTTGCTGAATTATCTGCTCAGCCATCCACAAGAATATGAAGTGTGTAACTATATAAATGATCGTGGTTTCTCATTATTTACTAAGGGAAGCAATGCACTTCAAAAGTTTCTAAATCTGTTCAGTAAGCTCGAAAATAGGATAATACTTGGCAAGAATGGAATTGACAGGAAAAAAATCAAAGTTATAACTAATTCAGAGGAGATTCGTCCTGATGATATAGTTATAGCATATAATTTCCACCATGAGCATTATAGAGGTCTTCAGAATGTAAAAGGCTTCAAGGCTCTGAGTTTCCTTCATTTTCATGGAAAGGCCGAAGAAGATAAGTTGATAAAGGATGCAAAGGTTGATTGTTATTTTAATGAAGTCAATCTTTATAGCACATCTGAATTGTATCGGTATTTTTATCATGAGGAACATCCCTGGATAGTTATTCCTTTTGTCTTTGCGCAGCGTTTTCAAAATAAGAAACCTTTTTCTGAACGTCAAAATAAAGCATTTTCAGTAGGTACTATTACATATAAAGTACATCCCGAATATTTTGAGGTTTATAAAGAGGGATGTTTGCAACCAATTCGTAAGTTGGTGAAAGATTTTCCGGAATATTATGCTGACACAATTGATTGTTATAGCGAAGACTATCATGAGGGTGATATTGGCAAGAAGGTTACAGCTAAAGATCATAAGATTATAGCTCTTTATAAACGCATCTACAATCGTTTCCACAATGGGCGGCAAAAGAAATATTTCTCGTTTGATATGGTTGAGAAGTTCAATAACTACAAAATGTGCATTGTGGGAGAAGAACGAATTGGTCTGCCTGGAATTGGTTTTGTAGAGGGTATGGCTTGCGGTTGCGCCTATTTGGGTATAGACTCTCCCATGTATAGAGATTACGGTCTTGTTCCTGGTGTACACTACATTTCATACGATGGGACTAAGGAGGGATTACTCAAGACAATTGAATACTATCAAGCTCTCGAACATCAGGAAGAACTTGAACGCATTGCACGTACAGGTTGTGAGTTCGTTCGTAAGAACTTCCGAGGTGATGTTGTTGCCGAGCATCTTATAAATGAGCTTGTGCACTTGCGCAATGAGAAATTGGCTAAAGCAAAATAATGGGAAATGAGAAATCATCACATATGTCTTGGTAGGTGTCACTTTTTTCACCAGGATATGTTTGTTTCTGTTAATAAGGCATTCTATACTCATAGGTAGGGTAAAAACAAATTTAATTATGGATAATAATAGAACATTATACTTTGATGTACTTCGAGTATTGGCCTTTGTCATGGTGGTTGCAATGCATGCACCTTTTTCATCGACAGAGTCAGTAGATCATGGCGTGTTTTTGGTGGCTAATGGATACTTCAATAGTCCTTGTGTACCTTTGTTTTTTATGGTAAGTGGTGCTTTATTGTTAAACAATAATCCATATGCTTCTGCGTCCGGCTATCTGAAAAAGCGAATAGGCAAAGTCATATACCCTACAATGTGCTTTTCATTATTTTATATATTATTGAACCATAGTGGTTATGTGAAAATGGGGGGTGAAAGTCTATTATCTTCTTTGATTTCGCTTCCTTTTATGTATTGCACTCCTGTATTATGGTTTATGTATGTATTAATAGGACTGTATCTGCTTATACCTATACTTTTGCCATGGGCAGCGAATGCTACCAAAAAGGATTTGCATCTGTATTTAGGCTTGTGGTTAGTTTCGCAATTTTATCCTTGGATATCACTTGTGATAGATGTTAATACATCAGTGAATGGCGTACTCTACTATTTCTCAGGTTACGTGGGGTATTTTATATTTGGCTATTATTTGAGGAGGTATGATATTTCTTTGAAATGGTTGCTGATTACAAGTATTTTACTACTGCCTTTGCCTGTCTTACCAAAAATATTATATACAGATGTGGATAATACTATTTTCACAAGTTACCTTTCTTTACCCCCTGTGGTCTTTACCGCAACATGTTTTATATTAGGTAAAAGGTATGTTGACAGGATACCCAAAAATATATTGGATAAGTTTTCATTTGTTAGCAAACTTAGCTTTGGCATTTATTTATGGCATATCTTCGTTAGATATCATTTTTTAAATAATTGGAATTTTATTCAAACAATGGATAATTACTATTTCCAATATGTGGTAGTATTAATACTTACATTTTCAATTTCATTATTACTGAGTTATATTACCTCTCTTTTACCATTTGCGCAATATATAATAGGATATAGTGCTAAAAAGAAATAATATCATTACAAATTTTAATAATTTATGCGTTCATTACATATTATAATGCCTATGGCAGGTGAAGGTTCACGCTTTTTCAAAGAAGGCTGGATAACACCCAAGCCGCTTATTCAACTTCATGGTAAAGAACTGTTTCTACGTGCCATTTGCAGTGTAAGCTGTGACGACATCCCTATGAAATATAGTTTCATTGTGCGTCAAGAACACATTGATAAGTACAGAATAAACAAAGAAATAAAGGGCATTTTGCCTGATGCCAACATCTTTTCAGTATTGGAGACCACCCGTGGCGCGGTAGAAACCTGTCTTATGGCAGAGTCGGTTATTGACGATAATGATGCTGTCATTGTTATGGATTGTGACTTGGAATTTAGGAGCAAGAGGTTCATTGAGATTATCAAAGAGGTTCTTGCGCAATCTATTGAAGAAGCTGATGGAGGTGCTCTTGTTTCTTTTGAGAGCGGTGAATCAAAGTACTCTTATGCTGCCCTTGGAGAAGATGGTTTTGTTGCCCGAACTGCAGAGAAAGAGGTCATTAGTAATCATGCTCTTTGTGGAGCATACTTTTTTAGCACTGGACTTAGGTTTAAGCAAATAGCACACAAACTTCTTAATGAACCAAAGTTTAAGAAACCAGAATATTATGTTTCCTTACTCTACAACTATTTGCTTGAAGATGGGGAAAAAGTACACCTGACTCAGATGGAAGAATACCATAGTTATGGTACCCCGGAAGAATTAAAGTGTTATATGTAATTGTAGCAAAAGAATTACTCAAGGATTCCATTTTGTGTCCTGTTATATTTTTCTTAGAGAGATTTAGTAATAATGATTAAAGCAATAATTACAGACTTTGACGGTACTCTTGTCGATACCTTTAAAGCCAATCTCAGAGCCTATCAAGATGCATTCTACAAAGTGGGTCTCACACTTACTGCAGAGAAGTATCGCGAGTGCTTTGGTTATCGTTTTGACAAATTTATGCAGGTGATGGCTGTTGATAACGAGCGTATTGCTTCGCAGATAAAGGAATATAAGAAAGAAGCTTATCCTAAATACTTTGAACATCTTGTACCCAATAACAAACTCATGGAACTCATTGTAACCTTTCATCAGATGGGTGGTAAGACTGCTATCGCATCTACTGCGCGTAAGGAAAACCTTATGAATGCCGTGAATCATCTAGGTGTTGCTAGTCATTTTGATTTGATTTATGCCGGAGTAGATGTGAGGCAGGGAAAGCCCTCGCCCGAGATATACCTTAAAACAATGGAGGAATTAGGTGTAGAACCTTGCGAAGTGATGATATTCGAAGACTCACCTGTAGGTTTTCAGGCAGCAAGGGCGAGTGGAGCTGAGTATATTCCTGTAACAGATAATTGGTTCGTATAAAAACGTAGACTGATATGGTAGAAATAGAAGTAAAAGGACATAGTGGATGCCAAATAGATGTCGTCAAAGACAATGATATGGTTTATGTTTACAAATCAACAGCTGACCCTAAATACTTGCAAAGGCTCGCGCATCAGGCGAAGAAGCAGATGGCAGCAGCATGTGTGGAGTATCAGCATGTGCGAATACCAAAAATATATGAACTCCAAGAGAATGCTAACAGTACGATCATTAAGATGCAGTATGTTTATTCTAAGAATTTTATAGAGTTCTTTGAGCAGGTGGGCTTTGAACAGGTAGATTATCTTATTGGAGCTCTCGAATACTTTGTAGAATATGAAATAAGTAAGAGTGTGTTGCAGAAAGTCTCACCAACTATATTTCAAGACAAGTTTGCAGAGATTCGCGGCAAACTTGAAAATAATCCGCATTACTTCGCTAATGTTCAAACTGATGATGAAAAACTTAAGCCCGAGATACAACATATCATTGAACGTAGCCAAAAGGTATTTAATGAGCTAGGTGAGATGCTCATCCCTATAGGTACTTGCCATGGTGACCTCACTTTTAGTAATATCCTTTTTAATGGTAACAATTACTATCTCATAGATTTCCTTGATAGTTTTATTGAAACTCCACTTCAGGATATAGTAAAGATAAGACAAGACACAGCTTATCGTTGGTCACAACTCATGTACACCAAGCCATACGATGCTGTGCGTCTGCAGATCATCTGTGATAAGATTGACAAGGAAATTGACAACTACTTTGCTTGCAAATACCAATGGTATACTGACAACTACCGTATAGTGCAGTTGATGAATATTCTACGTATACTTCCTTATGCCCACGAAGAAGAGGTAATTAACTATTTGATGGGGGTTTTGAATGGCCTTCTCAATGAGGTGGAGATGCAGTATTCTGAGGCTAAGGTTGCTGAGGAGAATGTGTTAAATTCCAAATCAGTTAGTAGCCTACGTACACTTATTATGCCCATTGCTGCCGATAAGCCCGAGTATGTACATCGTATGCCCCGCGTCTTTCATATGGCAGAAGATGGAACCATGCTTTGTGTCAAGGCACTACAAAGCCTTAACCTTGGTATATTCGATCACATTTACATCATTATTATCCGTTCGCTTGACGAACGCTACTCCATCAGCGAGATGCTGAAACTTCAATTTCGCATCAAGGGAATACAGAAAGCCGAAGTGGTTGTGCTCGATGAGCCTACCTTGTCACAACCCGAGACTATTTATCAGGCCATTCGCAAGATGAATATTGGTGGAAGTATCTTTGTGAAGGATGCTGATTGTAGCTTCGCTGGCGATGATATCAATGAGAATGCCATTGTCATCTATCCTTTGGAGCAGTTGGATTGGGTGAACCCCAAGAACAAGAGCTATGTGAACATAGATGATATGTATTATCTCACCAATATCATTGAAAAACGTATCGTAAGCCATCACTTTACTGCTGGAGGTTATTACTTCGAGAGTGCGGATACCTACTGCCATTACTATGAGCGCTTTGTCAATCAACAGAATCTCTATCTCTCACATATTATATACTCTATGTTGCTCGACAAGCATACTTTCCGTCCGGTAATAGCTAAGGAGTATGAAGACTTTGAAATTAGAATCTAAGCATATATTTATTGTGATGAATGAAAGGGTATTTTTTTATGATTTTTTACGTGTAATTGCATGTCTGATGATAGTTGTTGTGCATTCACCTGCCTCACATCATCCATATGCATATAATAACTATTTTGCAATTATTACGTATACGATGATGGTTGGAGTACCATTGTTTTTTATGATCTCCGGTGCACTACTCTTACCATCACAATTATCGCCAAAAGAGTTTTTTAAGCGCCGATTGAGTAAGGTGGTGTACCCTATTGTTTTTTGGACTATAGTTTATACTATATATCAGTATTTTGTTGATGGTGTGTCATTAAAACATTTAGTTGTTGAGTTGTTTGGTATGCCATTTAGTAATCAGGGTGCTCCGGAATTATGGTTTATGTACACCCTTTTAGGATTATATGTGATAACACCCGTTATCTCTCCATTTATAATGAAAGCTAAGCGTGAAGATATGGAGCTATATCTATTTATATGGGGTGTTACATTGTTTCTCCCATATATTAAATTAATATGGGATATTCCTGAAACGGGTATTTTTACATATGTTAGTGGATATATTGGCTTGTTAGCGTCCAAAAATGACGTATAGGATAACCGATAAAAAAGCTAGACCTTTGCTTTCGTTAAATCAAAAGCCAAGTTTATGTATAGTTACAATGATTTTGAGCGTCTATTTTTGCGCTATAAATT
>OKSD01000659.1_pt1 | contig 37065 bp, 32 predicted proteins | sample 1601221 | NCBI WGS metagenome assembly OKSD01 (sample SAMEA3541550, study PRJEB24748) | human gut metagenome | biome: human gut; feature: human-associated habitat; material: faeces | place: China | collected 2012
TTGGCAGTCCATTATTAAGTTTTTTATTATGTTCCCTTTGTACACCGTTGCAAAGTTTCTTTAATAAATATTTCTCCCGAATCTTCAATATATTTAAACGCAATAGCTTTCAATTTCAATTCTAAACTGTGTCTATATAAATATGCCACTGGAAAAAAATAACAATCTAATTCGCCAATTCTCTGTCTTTCCAATATATATTCCGTGATCACATGTGCTGCTTTAAAAAAAACGTCCCCAAACTTTGAAAAGTTCTCGCTTACATTCCCCGAACATTTTAAATTGAATTTGTATAAACTTTCTTTGCCATAATCCATAATATTCGCATCTTGTCTAGGCCTCATCATATCTTGCATAGATTTCTCCTTGCATAAAAAATTTATATTTATTCCAATTAATTTCTTTCACCATCACTTTTACAATATTTCTTTATTATCAAATATATACAATAAAATCTCACTTATTGTTTTATAAAAAATAAGCTCATCTCTTTCACGACTTGAAATAATTTCATTTATTTTACAAACAACCATACCATAAATTAACACATATACGGTAATACTAATCACAAAACATAATATGCTTTTATTCCCCAAAAGTCCTATCAATGCACTTGGAACAATTAAACAAATAGGGAAAGCATATGACGCTCTCATTTCTATATTTCTCTCTGTTTCATCAATCGCATTTCTTATTTCAATTCTATATTCCAGCAATCTGTCAATATTAATTTTCTTATTATCTGTAAGGCAATTTTCAATATTTTCCCTTAATTTTTTATAATCTTCAATGTTTTTAATTTTTCTGTACTCAATATCTTTAAATTTAATTTTTTTCATAATATTCACTCCTCTCAAAATGTACATTCTCTTTTTTCAAAAGTCACAAAACCTCTTCATCCAGCCGCTTTTCACCTATACTCTCACCACTACCGCTTCCACAACATCTGGATGTTCAACCACCCACATACCACAAAATACTACCCGTTTTGTGACTTTCTCATGCTAGGAAACAAAGTATTCGACTGCGTTTTCCGGGAAGAATTCTTTAAACTCGCCATATAACTGAGCCGCAAGTGTTTTATTGTGTGCAATAATCAATGTCGGTTTATTCATCTGTTGAATGACATTCGCCATGGTAAATGTCTTACCAGATCCAGTAACGCCAAGCAACGTCTGACACTGGTTTCCTTCTTTAAATCCTTCGACCAGTTCTTTGATTGCCTGTGGCTGATCACCAGTCGAGCTATATTGTGATACTAATTCAAAATGATCCATTATAGATTCTCTCCTTTATATTTTCTACTTCTGGACAACATTCTTTTTTCCTAACCTTTAAGATATTTCTCTACTTCCCGATCAAATTCAGAAACATATTCTCTATCCTGTTTAACTCTAAATACTTCATATTCCTTCTCAGCTTTTTGCATAGCTACATCACGAGAAATTTTCCCTTTTCCATTCAATACCTTTCGCCTATTATTCAATAAAAACTGATTTGTTTGATCAACCCAGTCTTGCATGCTCATTAATATCTCATCTTCAGCCATTAATTCTGCATAATCAATAAACATTGTCACAAGTCTATTCAATCGCGATAATTCTTTTTCATTCAAATAATTTTTTGCTATTCCAATATCTCGTTTTAAAATTTTCCCATCCGGAGAATCTTTCCATGTAGTCAAACCCATTGCTGGTTTTTCCGAATCAGCACGTTCATATATCAATTCTGCCGCAGTCTTTCCGGTAACAGCAAAGTGAAGCTTATTTTGGACAAATGCATAAAATGCTTTTGTTATCTCACTATTTTTATCATAATCATAACTGCACTGTTCAAATACATCCGTAATTTTCTGATAGGCTCTGCGTTCACTGGCTCTGATTTCACGAATGCGTTCAAGTAATTCATCAAAATAGTCTTTTCCAAAAGGTCTGCCATTTTTAAGCATATCATCATTCAACACAAACCCTTTTGTAATATATTCTTTTAATGTTTTAGTAGACCACTGCCGAAAGCGTGTAGCTTTCTTAGAATTTACTCGATATCCAACAGCTATAATTGCATCCAAATTATAACATTTTACTTTTCTTTTAACGTTACGTTGTCCCTCATTTTGAACTACCGAGAAAAACTCGGTAGTTCGATTTTCATCTAATTCTTCTTCCTTATAAATATTTTTTAAATGCAAGGAAATATTATCTGTTGTACATTCAAATAAATCTGCCATTGCTTTTTGTGTCATCCAAAAAGTATCTTCCTTAAACATTACATTCACATAAATATTAGTATCTTCCACTTGATATAAAACAATTTCATGTTCTTGATTCATTTATTTATCCTCTTATTTTATCTACTTATAAAACATATCATTTTAACTTCTATTGTTTACATTTACTTATTATAATTTCGCTAATGACAATATTCCACTGCGTTATCAGAGAAGAATCCCTTAAGCTCGCCATATAACTGAACCGATCTAATTTAGCATTGATATTTTAAAAATAGTAATTATTTTCTTAGTGTTGTTACTTGTATAGTATATCATTCAGTAGAAAAAAAGTACATAGCTAAGTCGAATGTTTGTTCTGTTTTTTGTGCACTGTAGGTGCACCAAGACATCCGCACAAGCACGCTTAGCTCGATTTCGCTTCGCTTCATCTCGCTATACGTGCGTCGCACGATGCATATAAAAAGAAATCCTCGATCACAAGTAAACTTGTGTCGAGGATTTCTTTTTATATACGCCGTGCTTGTGCTAGACGCTTACATTCCAGCCTGAGCTGCAACTTCTGCTGCGAAGTCGTCAACTTTCTTTTCGATTCCTTCACCAGTCTCGAAACGAACAAATTTTGTAACTTTAACGTTTGCACCGTTCTCTTTTGCTACCTTATCAACGTATTTTCCTACTGTAAGGTCGCTGTCCTGAACGTATACCTGATCAAGCAGACAGATCTCTTTGAGCTCTTTGTTCAGACGTCCGATGATCATCTTCTCGATGATGTTTTCCGGTTTCTCCGGGTTCTCTTTCTTAGCCTGAGCAAGAAGAATTTCTTTCTCGTGATCAAGGTAATCCTGAGATACTTCCTCACGGGATACATACTTCGGAGACATAGCTGCTACCTGCATAGCTACGTTCTTCAGTGCTGCTTTGATCTCGTCGTTAACAACATCTGTATCAGCAACAACAAGAACACCGATACGTCCGCCACCGTGGATGTAAGGAACAACCACACCATTGTCTGCTGCAACTTTCTCGAATCTTCTGATGTTCAGGTTCTCTCCGATAACTGCGATCTTCTCTACGAGAGCATCTTTTACAGTCTTTGTTGTATCAGCTTCCCAAGCCTCTGCCATAAATGCATCAAGATCAGCTGCTTCTGAATCTACTACCTGGTTAGCAACTGCTTCTACGAATCCCTGGAACTCGTCGTTCTTTGCAACGAAGTCTGTCTCAGAGTTTACTTCTACGATTGCAGCAACTTTGTCATCTTTAACAACTGTCTTAACGATACCTTCTGCAGCGATTCTTCCAGCTTTTTTCTCAGCTTTAGCCTGTCCGTTCTTTCTAAGGAACTCTACAGCTGCGTCCATATCTCCGTTTGTCTCAGAAAGCGCTTTTTTACAGTCCATCATTCCAGCGCCTGTCATTTCTCTTAACTCTTTTACCATTCCTGCTGTGATTGCCATGATAATTTTCCTCCATTATTCATAATGTGTGTGTCACTATAAGCAGTAACATATGCTTTTCTCTATAGAACTATTTCTATAAAGTAAAATGCTTCAACCTGATAATCAGGCTGAAGCATTTTCTTTCATATCAAGAACTGATATTACTCTTCTACAGCCTCTTCAGCTTCAGCTGCTTCTGCAGCCTCCTCGTAATACTCATCCTCAGCTGCACCCTGGTTTGCTTCGATAACAGCGTCTGCCATCTTAGAAACGATCAGTTTTACAGCTCTGATTGCATCATCATTACCTGGGATTACGTAATCCAGTTCTTCTGGATCACAGTTTGTATCACAGATACCGATCAGCGGAATTCCGAGTGTGTGTGCTTCCTGTACACAGATTCTTTCTTTCTTAGGATCTACGATGAAGATAGCGTCTGGCAGTTTCTTCATGTCTTTGATTCCGCCAAGGTTCTTCTCAAGCTTTGTCCACTCTTTTTTGATTTCGATAACTTCTTTCTTCGGAAGTACTTCGAATGTTCCATCTTCTGCCATTCTCTCGATGTCTTTCAGACGTTTGATACGGCTCTGGATTGTCTTGAAGTTTGTAAGCATTCCTCCAAGCCATCTCTCGTTTACATAATACATTCCGCAACGCTCAGCCTCAGCTTTGATTGCATCCTGTGCCTGTTTCTTTGTTCCTACGAAAAGAACTGTACCGCCTTCTGCAGCGATGTCAGAAACAGCCTTATATGCATCGTCAACCATTCCTACAGATTTCTGCAGGTCGATGATGTAGATACCATTTCTCTCTGTGTAGATGTATGGAGCCATCTTAGGGTTCCATCTTCTTGTCTGATGTCCAAAATGAACACCTGCTTCCAATAACTGCTTCATTGAAATAACGCTCATGTTATTCTCCTCCATTTGGTTTTTTTCTTCCGTATGTTTTACTCTCCTTCGCAACCGGACGAAACTCCCGTCTCGACTTAGGCACCTTGGAAGGAATCCACATACGTGTTTTTTAGCAACGTTCGTAGTATAGCATAAAACAAGGGACGTTGCAAGAACTTTTTCCCACAACGCCCCCATTTTTCAACATTTTTTGTTATTGTTCGTACTATGTGCGACCAACAGCCATTTTTATCCTCCTACGCAACAAGATGTGAATTTCCTATTCCTATACCAGCTGAAACGCTTTCAGCACATACAGCCATCCTGTCAACGTGAATGCACTGAACAATGTTGTCAACATCACTACACTTGATGATAAAACTCCTTCATGTCCCATATTCTTTGCCATAACAAAACTGCTTACTGTTGTTGCGGATCCAAGCATTACAAGGATTGCAATCAGTTCTTCCTGACGGAATCCCAGTTTCACAGCAATCGGAAGAAAAATTGCCACAAATACAATCAACTTCATAATTGTTGCTGTCACAGCCGGTTTGATCTTTCCAAGTGCTTTCCTAAAATCAAAGGTAGCTCCCATTGCCATCAGCCCCATTGGTGTGGACATTCCTCCAATACTTGTCACCGTTTTATTAAGAATTGCCGGCATTGGGATCTTGCAGGCTGACCAGATCAGACCAGCCACGATTCCAATGATGATTGGATTGGTTACGATTCCCTTTAACGTTTTTATCCATACAGCTTTATCAATTGCCTTTCGTTCCGGATGGAAAAAGGATAACACGATAACTGCCATCACATTATAAAGTGGTACACTTCCAATGATCATAAGTGGCGCCATCCCTGCATTTCCATAAATATTCTGGATAAATGCAATTCCAAGAAGTGCTGCGCTGCTCCGGTAAGAAGCCTGTATAAATTCCCCCTGAATTGAACGGTCTTTCCAGATGCAAGATACCAGTGCAGCAATTGTAATACAGATAAATGTTACTACAAAGCAGAAAATCACAAATTTGATATTCCACACTTCTTTAAAATCAACCTTTGCCAGGTCACCAAACAACAATACCGGCAATGGAATCAGAAAGACAAATTTATTCATCTTTGCTGCAAACTCTTCATCCATCCAGCCAAGCTTTCTGAACAGCATTCCCAGTACCATCATCAAAAAGATCGGTACGGTTGCATTCAGACTAAAAACTAAATTTTCCATTCTTCTCACCAGTCCCCTACTCTGTACGAAGCGCTGTCACAGGATCACTCTTTGCTGCTTTCTTTGATGGGATCAGTCCACCAAGTAATGTAAGGACAACACTTAATAAAATCAGTATGATTGCCGGAACAATCGGCAGAACTGCATTTACCTTCGCATTATCCGCCACATTGTGAATAATCGCATTTCCCGGAATCAGAAGTAATAAAGTCAGTCCGATTCCGATCAGTCCTGCACAAAGTCCGATAATAAATGTCTCTGCATTAAATACCTGTGATACATTTCGCTTTGACGCACCGATTGCTCTTAATATTCCAATTTCCTTCTTCCGCTCAAGCACACTGATGTAGGTAATAACACCAATCATAATGGAAGATACCACAAGAGAAATTGCTACAAATGCAATCAGCACATAACTTATCGTATCTACGATTGTTGTGACAGAGGACATTAAAGTTCCAACTACATCGGTATAAGTAATGACCTGCTCATCCTTCCCTTCTGCCTCCATCCTGCTATTATAATCATCCAGAATCTTTACTACTTGTTCCTTTCCTTCAAAATCCTTTGGATATATGTTAATAGCAGACGGGACTGCAAAATCTACATATCCCAGTTTCTGCAGATTACTATCATAAGAAGCCAAGCCTTTCCCACTCATCGACATCATAAGCTCTGCCAGATCATCTTCCGTCATATTCATCTGAAATGCGTCTGCAAATGCTGTCGGATCAATCTGCATTGCATTTCCGAGGCTGTTCTGAAGCTGCGTTCCTACGTTGGTCATCATCTGTTTCATTGCAGATTCAAGCCCAGTTGTCATCTGACCGATAATCTGTGTCATTGCAGAGGACACCTGTGTCTCAAGTGCCTGACCTATCGCATTTCCCATAGTCCCCATTGCCTGATTCATATAATTTCCGATGATTTTTGACACCTGGCTTTCCAGCTGATCCATATCGATCATTGCTGACAGACCTTCCTGAAACTGCTTCTTTCCATCATCTGTTTGCAGATAAGCCATGAAATGTTCTCCCATCTTAGACGGATCCGGAAGACCATTCTCAGAAGCATATGCCAAATAACCTTTCACAAGATCATCTGATAATTTCTCAAGCTGTTCCGGTGTTATCTCAATCTCCGGATCTTCCGGCATAACTTCTGCCATCCAATCTGAAATTATTTTCTTCGCTCCATCTGTCTGAAGATATTCCATCAAATATTCATCGAATCGATCCGGATCTGTGTATCCTTTTTCCGTAATATACTGTTCGTATCCGGTCATAATATTTTTGATCAATTCCTGTATTTTCTCAGTTGTAATCATCACAATTCCGCTTGATTTCATGATATCTTTTATATTATCAGAAATAATCTTTTTTGCTGCATCTGTCTTAAGAAATGCTGTAAAATCCTCTCCAAGACCTGAATAATCTGCCTCTGGATGTGTCTTTGCATACTCCTGATATCCCGTCAGCAGTCCACAAGCCATCTGTTTCATACCATCCGGTGATACCTTCAGATCCAGATTCGAAACGATCTCTCCCAGATTTATCTGCGGCATTCCGGAAAGATCTAAGTTCAGAGAATCTGGATTCACAAGTCCCGACAGATCCAGCGTATTACTTCCTGTCTGAAATGCTCTTGACAAATCCATAGACTCACTGAGATTTAACGAATTCCCGAAATCCAGAGAATTTCCTAAATTGTTCATCGCACTTGCGTCAAATCCAAATGCTTTCTGCAGTGCTGCTTCGTCAACCGTAAATAAAGAATCCATGGAGAATCCATTTTCACTATCTTTCTCTCCGAATTTTTTATTTGTAAATACATTAACATCCGGATTTGTCAGCTGTTGTTTCACAATCTCACTTTTTGCTGCCTGTTCTGCCACATGTTTCGTCAATGATGTCGGATATGCAATTCCCGGACTCAGAGAGGAGGCTTTCGCATCTTCAGCAGGTTTCACAATTCCAACCACAGTAAGATCTTCCCCATTCGCTACAAGTGATTTCATATAATCTTCATTATCCGTCTTATCTTTCCAGACCTGATACTGACTGTCATACTCATAATAATCCGAACTGTTCACAAGCTTGAACTTTGTTCCGATAATATCATCATAAGAATAGGTTCCCAGATCATCCGGTGTAGTAACATTTTCCTCTTTCATAAAGGACTGGATCATCTCATCAAGCTCCAGCGGATCACGAAGTTCCAATGTATAAAGCATAAAATCACTCATTCCGCCATTCGAAGTCAGAACCACAACACATTCATTATATTTCTCTGGCCAATGACCCTTTTCCACTTCATACTGATTTTCATAGAGTTTACTGCTCTCCGGCATCTCATAAAAAACATCTGTACTCATCATAGATGACATCATACTGTTCGTACTTATAGAAGAACCCAATCCCATAGCTGAAAAGGATTGATCTGGATTCACCTGACGGATACTGTCTTTATTTTCTTTATAAATCTGCGGAGAAACGCTGTACTTATATTCTATAGCATTCGTATATTGTTCCACTCCACTCTTTCCAGTATCAAGATACTTCTTCAAAGCACCAAGGTCATTTGAATCCATTGTGGAAAACATATTCGTCACCATCTGAATTACTTTAACCTGATCCTTTGACTTTTTCTTTGTATCTGACTTCTCTTTGTCTGTTTTTTTATCATCCGCAGAAGCACTGTCCATCCCGACCATCATGGATGTCAGATCAAAGCCTGTACTTTGTATCTGTAGAGGATATTCTGAAAGCGTCTCTTCCTCTACGTTCTGAATATATTGATTCACACCTGTAGATAGAGACAGAATTAATGCAATTCCGATAATTCCGATTGAACCTGCAAATGAAGTCAGAAGCGTTCGTGCCTTCTTTGTCTTCAGATTGTTAAAGCTCAAAGCTAATGCTGTCAGAAATGACATCGAGGATTTTCCCATATTCCTGTGTTCTGCCACTCCCATCGTCGTTTCATCTACTTCAAACGGATCTGTATCTGAACGGATCACACCATCTTTTAATGTAACGATTCTTGTCGCATACTGCTCTGCAAGCTCCGGATTATGTGTAACCATAACAACCAGACGGTCTTTCGCTACTTCCTGAAGAAGATCCATGACCTGCACACTTGTATCACTGTCCAGTGCACCTGTCGGTTCATCTGCAAGCAGGATATCCGGATCATTCACTAATGCCCGGGCAATCGCAACACGCTGCATCTGTCCCCCGGACATCTGACTTGGTCGCTTGTGAAGCTGCGCACCTAGTCCAACCTTTTCAAGCGCTTCTGTCGCACGCTTCCTTCTCTCGGACTTGCCAATCCCCGAAATCGTAAGTGCCAGTTCAACATTTGCCAGAACAGTCTGATGCGGAATCAGATTATAACTCTGGAAAACAAATCCTATCGTATGATTACGATAAGAATCCCAGTCTCTGTCTTTATATTTCTTCGTTGATATTCCATTGATGATCAGATCTCCGCTGTCATATCGGTCCAAACCACCAATGATATTCAGAAGCGTTGTCTTTCCCGAACCGCTCGGTCCCAGAATAGCAACAAATTCATTATCTCTGAGATTCAGACTGACATCATCCAATGCTTTCTGTATCAGATTACCTGTTCGATATTCCTTGCAAATATGTTGTATCTGAAGCATGCCTTCTCTCCTTTTCCAATCACTATACAGCCATTATTTTACTATTCTACACCCTGCTTTGATGAATTGTCATTCACTTTATAAGGATTTTTCTTGATTTCTATACATTTTTTCCATAATGTGGTTAGATAGTATGTAATACACGAAAGCATTGAAGGAATTTATCATGAAAACATATAAAAAACCTGTTGTTTTCGTTGATACAGGCCTTGCTGAAGGAGTATGCGCCGCAAGTGGTGCAACTATAAAAACTGCCAGCAGATAAATTTCTACTGGCAGGAAAAATTTATATTTTTTCAATTGTCTACTTAACATAATCCTTTAATTGCTTCTATTGTTCGGGTATATTCTCGTTCTACTTCTTCAAACATCTCTGTAGTGTTTTCTTTGATTTCTTTGTCTCGAAGCTCTTCTGTTAATGCTGAGCTGACCTCGAATAACTTTGTAAATCCAAGATTCATGCACACGCCTTTCAATGTATGTGCACTTCGGAATGCGAGTTCTGCATCCTGATTTTCAAGTCCTTCTTTTAATCCCTGGAAACTTGTATCATCCAAAAACTTCAATACAAATTTACGGACCAGTGTTTCACTTCCAAGCCTTCTCATCACATCATCATAGTCACTATCCATTGCTTCATAACATTCTTCTAAATTCATTTTTGTTTACTCCTTAATTTTCTTTTATTTCAATAGTCCCATTAATTCTTCAAAACAGACACCATCCGTCAACGGAATTTCCATTTCAATTGACTTTTGTATGCACTTCTTTATAAATGCGGATGCCTTTCGGACAGATTTTGTAAATTCCACTCCATTGACCGCATCTGCTGCAATGATTGCAGAGAAAATATCTCCCGTACCACATCTGGAATGTCCTACTTTATGTGTACGGATCATCTCGTATCCTTTGCCTTTTTCATAGCATAAGTTGGATACATACGTTTTCTGTGGAATTCCTGTAATCACAACTTTCTTTGGTCCGGTCTGCACAATCTGTTCTGCCATCTTTGCCAGCTCTCTCGTTGTCCACCGTTCCTTATACGGTGTTCCTGTCAGGATACATGCCTCTGTCACATTTGGAACAACTACATCCGCATAGCGGACTAATTGAATCATCTGTCTGCACATTTCTTCCGTATAAGTCGAATATGCCTCCCCATTGTCCCCCATCACCGGATCGATCACAGCCACTGTATTCTCGTCTCTAAAATACCGGATAAACTCACTGACAATCCGAATCTGTTCTGCTGATCCCAAAAAACCAGTACAAATTCCTTCGAACTTCAGATCCAGTTTCTTCCATTGTTCAATATATGCTTCCATATTTGATGTATAATCTGTAAAATAATAATCTTCATATGCGGTATGATTTGAAAAAATCGAGGTAGGCACTGCACAACACTGCACTTTCAGCATTGAAATAATCGGCATCTGTACCGCAATTGAGCATCTGCCAAAGCCTGTAAAGTCATTGATCAGCGCAATTTTTTTCTGTTGATTATGATTCTGCATCATTCTATTCCCTCGTTTCTCCTATATAAATAGACATACTAATTTAATTACAATATGTCATAGATGTCAATATTTCTTTTTACTATTCTCTTTCACCTTCTGTGTAACTGCCTTTTCTACTATAATAATTTCTTATTAAATAATATCTGATTTGTTTATGATACCTCAAAAACATTCTGTTTTTTTTACTTTTCACCCAACGTATTCCACAATCACTCTCTTTATTTTTCCGTTGTTTTTATACAAAAAATACAATTTTCCACATTTTTCCTTCTTCAATGATTTTTCACACCTCTCTTCCCACGTTTTCAGCCCGCTTGACAGTTTCCCCTAAAAAGTGTACGGTTACGTTGTAAATTCTAAGAAAATTCTATGAGGTGAAAAAATGCAGGAATTAAAACCAATCAAAGAAGGTAAAGTTCGTGAAATTTATGATAATGGAGACAGCTTAATCATGGTTGCTACAGACCGCATCAGCTGCTTTGACGTGATTCTCAACAATGAAGTTACAAAGAAAGGAACTGTCCTGACTCAGATGTCCAAATTCTGGTTTGATCTGACAGAAGACATTCTTCCTAACCACATGCTCTCTGTTGATGTGAAAGATATGCCGGAGTTCTTCCAGCAGGAGAAATATGATGGGAAATCTATGATGTGTAAGAAACTCGAAATGCTTCCAATCGAGTGTATCGTTCGTGGTTATATCACTGGAAGTGGCTGGGAAAGCTATAAAGAAAACGGAACTGTTTGTGGAATCACACTTCCGGAAGGATTAAAGGAATCCGACAAACTTCCTGAACCAATCTATACACCTTCCACAAAGGCTGAAATCGGAGATCACGATGAGAACATTTCATTCGAGCAGAGCGTTGATCACCTTGAAAAATATTATCCTGGAAGAGGACGTGAACTCGCTGAGAAACTTCGCGACAACACAATTGCTCTCTATAAGAAATGTGCCGAATACGCTCTGAGCAAAGGTATCATTATTGCAGATACAAAATTTGAGTTCGGACTTGATGAAAATGGAAATATGGTAATTGGAGATGAGATGCTCACTCCTGACAGTTCCCGTTTCTGGCCTGCTGATGGTTATGAAGCCGGACATGGACAGCCATCTTTTGACAAACAGTTTGCCCGTGACTGGCTGAAAGCAAATCCGGACAACGACTGGACACTTCCACAGGAAATTGTAGATAAGACGATTGAGAAATACCTTCAGGCATATAAGATGCTGACAGGAAAAGATCTGGATAAATAAGATTTCATAAAACAAACAGGGACGAAATGAACCGCTTAACAAGCTTTTCATTTCGTCCTTTTTTACTACATTTCTGTAAAAAGAAAACGAGGATCAACTCCTCGCTTTCTCTCTGGTTTTTAGTTTGTTGTTTTCACCCTACCTGTGTGATCTTTTGTGATTGCTTTGATTGCAAGCAGAACTCCAATCTGCAGAGCAATTCCGATCACGAGACAGATGACTGCATTCTGCAAGATACCTGCGATCACATATGTAATACAGGAAACTGCTGCTACAGTCATTGCATATGGAAGCTGCGTGGATACATGATTTACATGATTACACTGCGCTCCTGCGGATGCCATGATTGTTGTATCTGAAATAGGTGAACAATGATCTCCGCAAACTGCTCCGGCCATACAAGCTGAGATCGAAATGATCATCATTGTCTCGTTCGTACCCTGGAATACTGCAACTACGATTGGAATCAGAATTCCGAATGTTCCCCAGGAAGTACCTGTTGCAAATGCAAGAAAACATCCTACAAGGAAGATGATCGCTGGGAGAAGGTTCATCAGTCCGCCTGCTGCTGAATTCATTACAGAAGCTACGAACGGAGCTGCTCCGAGACTGTCTGTCATTGCTTTCAGAGTCCATGCGAATGTAAGAATCAGGATAGCCGGAACCATTGCCTTAAATCCTTCCGGAATACAAGCCATAGAATCCGAAAAACGAAGAACTTTTCTTACTGCATAAAAAACAATTGTAATTACCATTGCAAAGAAACTTCCAAGCATCAGTCCAACCGATGCATCACTTCCGGAGAAAGCCTCTACAAAGCCTGTTCCTGAGAAGAACCCACCAGAATAAATCATACCAATGACACAGCATACAATAAGTGACAGAATCGGGAATACAAGATCGATTACTTTTCCTTTATTGTAAATCGCATTTTCGGATGTATTTTCAAATGGTCTGTCTCCTGTTGTAAAAAGATCCCCTTCAATCGCATTTTTCTCATGCGCCTTCATCGGGCCATAATCTTCTTTTGCAAGAACCAGTGTTACCATCATTATAATCGTAAGGATCGCATAGTAGTTATATGGAATCGCACGGATAAAGATTGAAAATCCATCTTCACCTTTAACAAATCCTGTTACTGCTGCTGCCCAGGAAGAAATCGGTGCAATAATGCAGATTGGCGCTGCTGTAGCATCAATCAGATATGCAAGTTTCGCACGGGATACATTGTGGCTGTCTGTTACAGGACGCATAACGCTCCCAACTGTAAGGCAGTTAAAATAATCATCAATAAAAATCAGCACTCCAAGTACGATTGTTGCAAGCTGTGCACCCGCTCTTGTCTTGATATGCTCTTTCGCCCAGCGTCCGAATGCTGCGGAACCACCGGCTTTATTCATCATACATACCATAACACCAAGAATTACCAGAAATACCAGAATACCCATATTGTAAGAATCTGTAAGTACTCCCACTACTCCATCCTGAAATACATGTAAAATTGTAGCTTCCGGTTTAAATCCTGACCAAAATACACCTCCGATTAAAATTCCAACGAATAAGGAGCTATAAACTTCCTTTGTAATAAGTGCCAGTACGATTGCAACGACCGGCGGCACCAGAGACCAGATTGTTGCATAGAGCTGAGGTACATACTCGGCAGATGTATCTGCGGCAAATACTGTTGTTGAACTACAACACAGAATGAGCAGAGACATCAGAAACACATACCCCATTTTTCTTTTGTTTCTCATTTTCTTTTTTCCTTTCCTATAAACTTATGTTTGTTAAGTTTGTGTGTAAGCATAGTGGGTTTTGCCTGGGATTCTCTAAACGCAAAAAATGCCATAGGCACTCTCTGCTGGTGAGTCACCCATGGCATAATAATTCTAACGTCATCGATAGCTCTCCACACCTGTGACAGTCCGGCGTATCTTCTACATCCGGCCCAGGAATCATATCTGGGAATATCATTCCTTCGGCGGCTTCTCCTTTCTCTCACTGACAGTCTTCCCAAGACTCTCGTCAGCGGGTACTCATATCACCGCGCCTCTATCAAACGTTACTATATTATCACATTCTATTTAAAAAAGCTAGACTTATTTTATAATAGTTTTCATTTCACAGCTTTTTCATATGTAAATGTCTGTAAAAATCTCTGAAGACGGTCTGTTTCCGGCTTTTCGAAAAGTTTCTTTGGCTCCCCTTCTTCTACAATCTTTCCACCTTCCAGGAAAATAACGCGATCCGCTACTGCTTTTGCAAACTGCATCTCATGTGTAACGATGACCATAGTTCTTCCTTCTTTTGCCAGATCCAGAACAACGTCAAGCACTTCTCTAACCATCTCCGGGTCCAACGCTGCCGTAATCTCATCTAAAAGTAATACTTCCGGATGCATGATCAGGGCACGTACGATTGCCACTCTCTGTTTCTGTCCACCTGAAAGCTGTCTCGGATAATCATCTTTTTTAGAGCACAGCCCCACGCGTTCCAACAATTCAAGCGCTTCTTTTTCTACTTCTCTGCGGTTTCTCTTTTTTACTTTTATCGGAGCGAGCATCACATTCTGTAAAATGGTCAAATGTGGGAACAAATCATAACTCTGGAATACCATTCCGATTTTTTCTCGGTTTTTACTCAGATTTTTCTTATTTGGGTTTACAACCTGATCATCCAACCGAACTTCTCCCTCCTGAATTTCCTCTAATCCATTCAGGCAGCGAAGCAGCGTACTTTTTCCACATCCAGAAGGGCCGATAATCACAACCACTTCTCCTTTTTTCACGGAAATATTTATGTTTTTCAACACATTTGTATCTCCATAGCGTTTACTTAGATTTTTGATGTGTAATATTTCGTCCATATCAGTTCTCCCATCGTTTTTCAAGATATTTTGAAAGGCAGCTGATCGGCCAGCAAGCAATAAAATACAGAAGAAGAACCGTTGCAAATATTGCAAATGCTGCATTTGGAGCATTCTTGCGGTTTGCTTCTATAATCTGCTGTCCTACTTTGAGCACCTCCACGATTCCGATCATCATAACAAGACTTGTTGTCTTGATCATTCTAGTGATCAAGTTGATTGAAAGCGGAATCATCCGTCGAATAATCTGTGGAATGATCACATATTGATAAGTCTGTCTCTGGTCAAGCCCCAGCGCTTCGCTACTCTCATACTGAATCTTCGGAACGCTAAGCAGAGATCCTCTGACTAAATCTGCCATCTCTGCGGTTCCCCAGAATACAAATACAATGATTGATGCGGTTTCTGCGTCCATATTGATTCCCATTGCCTTGGTAGCTCCAAAATATACAATGAATAACAATACCAGCTGTGGCATGATACGCACGATTTCCAGATAAACTCTGGTAACCGCCTGAACGATCCTGTTCTTAGATGTCATAATCATTCCAAGTAAAATTCCGAATGCCATACTGAGAACAACTGATATCAGGCTGATTCGAAGTGCTACCCAAACTCCCTGCAAAAGCCGGATCATATTATTTCCTTTTAATAAAATCTCAAATCCCATCTTATCAATCTCCAAACATACGATATCTTGCTTTGTGCTCAACCAGGGTTCCAAGAACAGAAACCGGTAACAACATAATGATATAAAATCCTACAAGCATAACCAGACACTCTGTTGTATTATAATATTGTCCGATCAGATCCTTTGCAGTAAACATCAGATCCATCAGGCTGATTGCTGAAAACACACTGGTTTCTTTTAATAAGAAGATGATATTTGCAACAATCGCCGGTACACTGATAGAAAATGCCTGTGGAAGAATCACAGACCGAAACATCTGCAAACGGTTCATTCCTAATGCCAGTGCTGATTCCATCTGCAGAACCGGCACTGCCTCCAACCCGCTTCGAAAACTCTCTGCCATGTAGCTTCCACCTAAAAGTCCTAATCCCACAGCTCCGCATACTTCCGCAGATATAGACAATCCAACCTTTGGGAGTCCAAAATAGATAAAAAATAGCTGGACTAAAAGTGGTGTGTTTCGGAAGATTTCCACATACACTTTAACCATCTGTGCTAAAACCGGAATTTTAAAATGCAAAATAAATGCTGCAACAATTCCTATCAACAGTGATAAAACAATTCCTATCCATCCTATTTTAACTGTCAGGAAAAATGCCTTGACATACATTGGCATATACTCAACTATTACATCAAAATCCATGTTATTTTGTTGCACCGCCTTCGATCACTAATGTATCTTCGTAATCTGCACCATAAGTATCAAGCAATGTTGCCTCATAATCTGCATGGAAGAAGTTTTCTTCTCGAAGGCTCTCAATTTCATCATTGATCCAGTCAAGTAATGTGCTGTTACCTTTTGTTACAGCCGGTGCAATACTCTGCTGATCTCCAAGAGATGAAATTCCGACTACATATCCCGGATTCTCTTTCGCATAAGCAATAACCTCTGTGTTATCGTTCGCCCATGCAACACCTGTTCCATTCTCAAATGCTGTCTTTGCTGCTGCATAAGTATCAAATTTCTGAAGTTTAATGTCCGATTCATTCTGTTCCAAATAAGTCTCTGCTGTAGTTCCTGAAATTACAATTACCTGGTCATCTGCTCCAATCTGATCCAGACTTGTGATTACATGATCCTCATGAGACACTACGCCGAGTGCTACATTCATATATGGAAGTGCAAAATCTACTTTTTCAGCACGTTCGTCTGTAACAGTGAAATTAGCAAGAACGACATCCACCTTCCCTGTCTCTAAATACTCAACACGATTTGCCGCTTCTGTGGACACGTAATTGATCTTTACACCAAGATCTTTTCCAAGACGTTCTGCAAAATATACATCATAGCCCTGATAATCCCCATTATCATCTACATAACCAAATGGATTTTTATCAGAGAAAACTCCAATATTAATTTCACCGCTTTCTTTGATTTCATCTAATGTTCGATAAGCCTGATTTCCTTTATCGGATGTCTTTTCGGCTCCGCATCCTGTCAAAGCAACTACTCCTAATGATGTGGCTAAAACTCCTGTTACTAACTTTTTGAATAAATTCTTTTTCATCTTCTCGATTCTCCTTTCAGTTCATGAATCGGATTATATGCCCTGTAAACCTACTATGTAAATATGTATTATATTTTTTTAGAAAAAAAGACTCTTTTCAGAATATTACCGAAAATGAGTCTTTATTCCCATTATATTTCTACATTTTTATTAAACTTCTATTAAATAAAGTAATAGCTGTCAATACTCTCATATCAACAGCTATCACTTTCGTTTCCTACACTATAAAATTAATTTGTTCGAAATCCGCTCAGTACATGATATATTCCCGTCTTTGAAGACATTCCTGCAAACCCTTCCTGAGTTTCCTCCTGTACTTTCTAAACAATTATTGGAAACTCCTATTTCTTAACTTCATCTTACCATATCGTTATCATTAAAGATACTTAAAGTTATATATTTCCCATAATCAAAATAGCTGCTTCCCCTACTCAGAGAAACAGCTACTATAATCACTGAAAGATGATTCATCTAAAATCTGATTTTTTAGTTGTTAGAATAGAATGAACCCATATAACGGATATATTCATCATCTGTTTTATTTGCCTGCCAATTATGAACATTTGCTTTATTGTGCTCACCTGCAATAACAGAAAGAGATTTGCCAAGATTGTCAAACGCTTCCTCTACACAAGCTTCCGGTGTCATAGCTGCCTTCATAACAGCTTCTCCTGCTGGACCGCCTGGAAGATTGCTTAACAAACTTGGTGTAATTGTTGTTCCTAACGTGATAACCTCAACGTCTACATTTGTACTCTCACATTCTGCTGCCACAGCTTCTGTCAGTTTCTTAATGTAAGATTTTCCTGCACCATACTGTGCGTTATATGGTGAACTACTGATTGCTGTCAAAGAAGACACATTGATTACAGCTCCACGATCCTGCTTTGCAAAGATTCCCATGTAATGATAGAAACATTTCAAGAATGTCATAACATTAACATTGATCATCTGCTCATGCTTCTCCCACGGAGTATCCTGCAATTTTCCAAATGTATGGAAACATGCAACATAACTCATGAATCCCATATCAAGGTCTTTTGTTGCTTCAAAAATCTTTTCAGTACAGTCGGACTGTGCAAAATCTGCACGGATAACCATATGATCCACACCATATGTTTCGCTGATACTCTTTCCAAGCTCCTGAAGTTTCTCTTCTCTTCTTCCTACCAGGACAACACTCATTCCCTCAGATGCGATTTTCTCTGCAAATGCTTTTCCAACGCCTTCTGTTGCTCCAAGGATGATACCCCACTCACCGTATTTTTCTCTTAAGTTCATTGTTTTTTCCTCCTAATTTTTCCAATTCACAACTAAAATATACTATAGCACACCTTAAGGAAAATAACAATGTGATTTTGATATATTTTTAACAAGCTATACCAATCTGTTAGCTTACCTTATAACTTCTTTTACAGAGTGATGTATTCTATTCATTATTACTTGAAAAGATATCCGCCACCTCACTGATTATAATAAATGCGGCCGGATCAATATCATGAACAATGTCCTTCATCCGAATCACCTGGTATCTATTGACAACAAAATACAACATCGCTTTATCTCGATTAGAGTATCCTCCTTTTGCACTGACGCGCGTAATACCACTTCCAAATGTTTCAGTCAACGCCTTACATATCTCATGTGGCCACTCTGTCACAATAATTGCACACTTTGCTCTGTCGATACCTTCTACAATAAAGTCAACCGTCTTCAATGCTGCGGAATACGCAACGATCGAATACAATGGAAGCACCCAGCTCTGAAGTACACAGCCACAGATAATATATAAAATAATATTATATACCATAACAAATGTTCCTACTGTAACGCCTGCACGTTTTGCAAAAATAACCGCCATAACTTCGATACCATCCATCGCACCGCCATAGCGAATCGCAAGACCGCTTCCAATTCCGGAGATCACACCTCCAAACAGCGCACATAGCAGTAAATCTGTTCCTGCAAGCGGCGAAGCAATACTGACATCAATCGGAAAGATGTCTGTGATCAGCCAGGCAAACAAAGAATAGATTCCTACCGTATAAATTGCATAAAAAGTAAAGAGTCCTCCCTGCTTTTTCAATCCTACAAGAAACAATGGAATATTTAACACCAACAAGAATAACGACAATGATAAACACGAAGGTGTTATCTGTTCAAGTAACATAGAAGTTCCTGAGATACCACTGTCATATAATTTGACTGGCGTCATAAAAAGTGTAATGCCAAAAGCGTTTATCATTCCGGCAACCGTAAGCATCAAAAGATTTACAATTCGAGGTTTCTGGGTCTGTCTCATTTTAAGCGCTCCTTTTTTGTTATAATTTTATCAATCAGTTTTGATTTCTAAATCATACCATATTAGTAGACACATTTCCAGCCCATATAAGTAACATGTGTAACAAAACATGTATAACAAAACCATTCAAAACACACCATTATTCAGCCTTTATTTATCTTTTCTTGTTAGCAGACACTTTCCCTATATCCTGACTCAAATAATTCTTGGCAGCCGTAACATCACTCTTCCTAATTTTCCCTTCAGGAGCGTCTGCCCAAGTAGTTCATCCCATATGCTCTCTTGTATGATCAGCTCTTTCTACACATGTATTAGAAACGGAGGTTTTACTTTTGAAAAAAACTACGACTAAAGATCTTGCAGAGAAGCTTCGCTCACCGTATATAAAAAATTCTCCTGAAGGTATGAGTGCCCATAATATCAAACTCATGAGTGACAATGACCTTTTGGATATGGACTATTTTTTTCATAAATTTGATGATGACGATTTTGTTGAAGAAGGATTTTATCTTTTCTAACAATCGTCTATTTCTTACGCCTCTCTTTTCCAAGCTGACCACTTGCATTTTCTGGTGCTTGCAGTTCAAAAGCAATGTATTCCAAGATTCCACGAAGGTCTATCTCAGCTTGATCTGAAATCACGATATCATAAATTGTAATCCTTGCGGATATCAGCAAAAACAGATTTTGCTGATCTAGTATGACCAGCCTGCATATCCGCATATCCTTTCTCTAGTTCTGCATTCACCTGTGCTTCTGATAATGCACTAACGTCTACAGCACGAGCGGATGGCATTTTCACTTCAAAAGGAAGTCCTCTTTGAAGAATAATTTGTTTGTAAAACATATTTATTGCATTGGATGCAGGAATTCCTAATGCTGCTAAGATTCCTTCTGCCTGTTCTTTTACATCAGGCTCAATGCGTGCGTATAAATTTGCTGATTTTGTTGCCATAGTAAACACTCCTTTCGAGTTTTTCTAACTATATCATATCTATTTGTACGGACAAAAGCAATACAAAATCAATATTTTACAAATTGTTCATGCTCCAAAATCTACCAGTTGATTAAAATTTGTCGAAGTCCTCCTGAATCGCCACTTCTTTATATCCTTTGTAATCGTCATTGCTATTTTCAGCATACATATCATTCATGAGGCCAATGGTAAGCAAATCCCGATCTCAGATACTAATCCCCAGCTGTACGCAACGAAGTAAAAATAAAGGTATTGTCACCGGGCGATCTGTTGGACGAAGTTTTTTTAGAGCTAACATCTGTCTGAACGTTTATCCTCCAGAGTTCAATAAGCTGTGGAAGAACCTGATAGATGGAAAATATATTAAATCCATCCAACCACTCTTCCGGTGTATCTGGGATATTTTCATCCGCATAGCGCATATCAATACTGTCCTGCTGATCGCCAACTGAGGCAACATAGGTCAGGTATTCTGCTGCACTGGAACGAATGGTAATTTCGTCTTTTTTCTTTTTCAAATAGGATGTCTCCTTCTTCGATAAATCACTCTATAGTAAACAATAAACGAATTTCTGTATACTCTCATCGTCCATGACAACGCTTATAGTTCCCGCAGACGATACAAATATTACAAATGACTTCTATACCAATCAATTACCGCATCCCTGTCTGAATCAAAGAACTGTGTTGATACATAGATCTCACTTCCATTAAAATTGATAGCCTTTGCTCTATATCTCTTTTGGAGAGAATTACCCATATTATCCGTTCTACTATTTGCAATTGCTGGATAATCCGTAGCTTGGAAAAGGTTCTTGGTATATTCTTTCGTTTTTAAATTTTCTAATTCAGCAGAATCAATCAATTCTTTTTCCACCAAATTTTCAACAAAATTATAAAATAGTTTTGCTACCGGAATTAAACCCTCTGCCCAGGTATCTTCATTATCAATATCAAATGGCACCTCTGATAAAGAAAAGCTAAAATCATCAGTATCTAACTGCAGTTTCGCCAACAAATCTTTTATAAAAGAAATGATTCCATTAGCTGATAAGTTTGCTTCAAAATAGATGCCACTATTATCTATCTGTTTTGGTTTACGAATCTTTCTTTCATCATTGGAAATATAAATTCGAGTCGCATACGGAATAGAATAATCCTTTGTTGCAAGATCCGTTATGGTTTCAGCATCAAGATCAAATGCCGTATTCATCGTCTTTGCCAATAAATCTGCCCAACTAGAAACTTTCGTATGCTCTCCAACAAATATCATTTCTCCTGGTTTTGTATTGGAGAAATCAAAATTGCTATTCACATCAAAAGTTAATTCTGTACTTTCATTGGTATCCGAATGAATTTCAATGTACTTAAATTCTTCTATTAAGATATCCGCCAATATCTCTGCTCTATGTAAAATAGATTTTTCCGTCCATGTATCAGCCGACAGCACTTCTCTGTTGAGAATATTGGCTTTAGAATTTTGCCTGATTATCTTCTTTTTCTCTTCGAATGCCTTAGTTCCAAGTTCGCTGTTATGTCCTGTGATTGTCAAGTTTCCAAGAGTATGAAGATATGTTTCATATACACGGCCGTAATCCGCTCCAACCTCTTTTTTCCATACTGCTGCATTTTCCTTCTGAGGAAGAATATGCTCAATCGTTAAATTGCTGACATCAATATGCTCCTTCGTTGAATTCTCAATTACAGACAGCAAATATTTACAGATGTTCTTTTTATATAGCGGTCTATAGATTAGTGCTTCTCTAAATTCCTTATCAGTAGGCATTCTATCGTTAGCACGGATATCATTAAGGAACATCACAAAGCGCTCATAGTAGTGTTCATAATTACCATCAATTACCCTGTCATAAAGAGACTTCATGAATTTTGCCATATTCTTGTTAATCTCACAGGCATTCGTTCTTACAAAATAAGTAAGCAGACATTCCAACACGCTACATAATGTATTCTCATCAATATTTCCTGCCTCATAGTCATCAAATACCCTAAACAACAATGGCAAAACAGTTGTCTGTTTTATCATATTAAATGCATTCAGATATTTAGTCACCCTTGCACTATAGCATTCAATTTCTCCAATAAACGCACCATAATATTTTGATGTTCCTCTAAGAGCAGTAAGCACATCTTTATGGCTAAGTCCATTGTTCTGGCAGTGTTCCTTGAACAGGCGATATGCATTCTTACTGTTGACTGATCCAGTTATCTGAGAATTCAAGAAATTGATTACAAAATCCCCAAGATTACGGTATCCAACATTTTTTTCGATTTCGAGCCAGTATTCCTCATAAAGTTCATCTTGGTTTTCATCATCCATCAGCAAATAATTTCTAATCAGATCCGCAAGCGAAAGTTCCAGTCCCGTGGAGTTGATGGACTCAAAAATTTTCTGGGGCTCGTCTCCTTGAAGCTTATCCAAAATAATCTCTACAATTTCAAGCTTCTTAATTCCCTCTAAGATATCATTAAGCTCATGTCCATTGGCAACGGTTGCTTCTATAAGATTTTTAAAGATCACGTAGTTTTTATAAACATTTGAATTTCTGTCCATTTTATCTACTTTATCTTTTATTAGGAGCATCAATTGCTCATTATCCGTTTTTACTGGTTTTAATTTTACTTTGTATTTTTCATCGCAATGTCGATTAAACATTACCTCTTGAACTTCATCCTCAATTCTTGCCGACACCCCTTTAGATGCATCGTAAAGAGCCTTAAGAAGAATATACATTGTAGTAATTCTCTGCTGACCATCAATGATTAAAACTTCATTTAGTCCGCTGCCACCGTTGACATCATCAATATACACAACTGTTCCGGTAAAATGCTGTCGATTGTTTTCTCCGGCTTTCATGATATCTTGGAACAGTTTTTCACACTGTATGTTTGTCCAATCATAATTTCTTTGGTAAACAGGTACTTTAAAAACTCTTTTGTTCTTCTCTAGAACATCAGAAAAGAGCCACATTCTATTAGCTTTCATTTGCAGTTCCTCACAATATCTTATTTATTCATTGTCTTTAACACCGAGTTTAAACACTTCATAATACGATTTGTAATTAAGTATTATCTTCAACCAAATTGTCTCCTAGTTGAATTATTATAAATCCAATCTTTCCATATCCATTTTACTTCCTGAAAGATACAAATCATATGCCATTGTTGCAGGAATCAACCTAATTTTTATATCTTGAAGTCTCAAATTAGAAAGCATCTCCATTCGAACTTCACCCTTATCCTCTATCTCATTGTTTTCTGTTGGAAGTAGAAAACAGTTCTTTACAGAAGAGAAATTATGGTCTTCAATAAACTGTTGATATGCCAATTGGTAAAGATACTGTTTGGTAATAGATTCTATGCCGGGCTGTCCTGTCGGAACAATTCCCTTTTCCAAATGGGCATTATAATATTTTGCATCAAATATAATAAATTGATGCTGATCATTAACCTTACAAATAGAAACAAAATCTGGTATCAATGTATCTTTTGCACACTTTCCGGTAATCGTCCACAATGGTTTCTCGATTAATTCAATCAGCTTCTGTCTTCTGTTATAATCTTCTTTCAATGGCACAGGCAATTTTAAAATGCCAAGAGGAACATCTAACTGATTATCCATAATTTCTGCACAAATTTTTTCCCATACCAGGTTGAAGCTATTTGTTCCAAATAATGACAAACACTCTGTATCATAGAGACTTCCCCTTCTATCGATATAGGCATACATTGTCTTCAAAACTAACTGCTTTCTTGTATTAAACTGAGTATTAAGTTCGTTTTCAATTCGATATAAAATATATTCTTTATCCCCGAAATCATCCAACTCTTCATCCGTAAGATCAACACCTGTCATCTCAAATAAATCAAGTAACTCTGCATCTTGAAGTTCTTTTGAAGCCATCGTTACTAAACACTCATGGAGCCGCTTGAAATAATCAAAATCATTGGTGACTCTTTTACGAGTTTGTAATTCTATATAATATGGACGGTTCTCTGACAGCAAAGTGAAGGTTTCATTGATAGTCTTATCCCACAGTATTTCACCAGAACCATTACATTCAATAATATCTTCCGTATTGGTATAAACACCATTTTCGAAGTAATCTTGTAACAAAAATAGCAGCACAGCCAACAGATTAAATGAGTTACTTTCACTGCTATCATTGAACATACGAACAATCTGTTCCTTGGCATTATATTTTTCTAAAACCTTTATGACTTTTCGCAATTCATCCGTTGGTTCCTTTGCACTCAAGAGATACTTCGGATAACACTTAAGAACTCTCCCGGATACAACAATAACACCAACAAAAGTGAATACATAAAGATATTCGTTTTCACCTACCTCTACATCCACCACCTCGATGTCCTCTTCTAACAAGTCTGCCAGATTTTTTTGAACATCAGAAGCTTTCACTGCTTTAAGAACACCAAACTCTTTCAGCTTTCTAATTATCGGAAGTGCATGATCTTCACTGCATCTTAAAATATGACACAGTTCTTTTTGCGTATATCTTTTCTGTTCTCGTACAAATTCAGAGATCATAGTCAGACCTCCTTATTCCTGTGGGGATTCACCGGATTTTACATCTTCCACTTCACAGTCTAACTGAATATCATGGTTAAAAATTCCGACACCTTTTGCTTCAAATTCTCTACAAATTTCTGAGTATCTACTACTATTTTGGAAACATCCCTCAAATAGTCTAGGTCTCTTCTGTTTTGCCGCATCCTCAAACAAATACATGATCACCTTGTTCTTAAATGTATTGATAAATCTGTCTCTATCAATCTCTTCACTATCTTTAGGAACAACAATGCTTCGTGATATGAAATAAGGTCCTAACTGTTTATCTTCATTAATCTTCTCTTTGGCAAGGAAGTTATTGATGGCTTTTCTCAGCTTATTCCACTCCACTTTTTGGGATTTGTCATCAGCGAGATATACATACTTACCTTGAAGATCCTGGTCATTATCATCGATTCCAAGATATGTAAAATCCCATCGTCTTTTAAAAGCAGTATCCATAGGGAACACACCTTGGTCTGCACTATTCATAGTTGCCCAAATAAACATATTATCCGGGATTTTTATTTTGTTATAGTCATCCGGATTTCCACCCAACTCTTTTGCAAGATATTTTTTTATATCTTCTGTTGCTTGAATTGGGTATTCACTGACGAAATCATCCCCCCTATCAAGGAGTTGGAAGACATCTCCGAATACTGCAGCCACATTGGCACGATTGATTTCTTCTATGATTAACAGGAATGGTTTTATATTATCTGTTTTGCTGTTCTTAAGTGCCTTGACATACATACGCATGAAAGGTCCCGGAACATACTCATAAGATATATCTTTCTTACCATTTGTTGGCTTTGAAAGATTTACATATGGTCGGATTGCTCTTCCGTGATTACGTTCAACGCTATTATCGCCAGCCGCATCTGAACCATCAGCTTTTCTTGTTTTGAAACTTTCATCTGTATACAGTCCTAGTAAAAGTGGAAGTCTTGTTAATCCATCACCTTTGAATCGTTCATAAAGCTGATCATACTTTTCTTGAGCAGTCTTTGTTTCATCAGTTAAAACAGCCAGCACTTCCCTTTCGGAAGCTAAAGAAATAATCTCTGCTGAATCATCAATCATAACAGGTTTATATGTTCCGACAAAGTTTGCATAAGAATACTCGGGATGGAAAGTAACACGTTCGTAATCATCCTCGTTATCTTTTCCCAATAGTTCCATACGGTCTCTATTGATAGTAAAACTCTTACCAGTTCCCGGTGCACCAAACAAGATTCTGTTCCTTGAAAATGTTGACTCATAACCCGTGTTGAAAATAATTCCATCAGTACTGGCTACCTCTGAACTTTCATTGCTTTCCTTGTCGTATTCATAATTCACTTTCAAGAGTACTATAATCTCACGAGTGTCATCATCTCTTACAAATTCGACATCTGTAAGTTTTGGAACAGTGATTTTCCTAAATAATTTACCAAAAATCTCTTCATTCGCTCTAACATATACTCGACTTGTATCAGTGAATTCAATTAAATGTATTTGCATTTCTGAATCTTGCATATTTTCAACAGTGGTATAAAATTCCTGCCATGTTTCAATACTTGCATCCTTATATTTATTAACATGCTGAAAAACATACTCCATTTTCACTTCATGCAAATAGTTTAATAAGTTTGCTTTATCGAATCTATAGCTATACGCTTGATCAAACTTAAAAAAGTCATTAATATCCTCAATCTGACTTTTAGGCCCCACAAATAATTTAGCTTCGCCAGCACCTTTATCGGTATCAAGCTTCATATTCTTAAAAACAAAACTTGATGGCACTCCTTTAATAATTTTGCTTATCTTTGTCATATTATTACACTTCCTTATACAAGCTCATCTTCTGCAACCGAGTTAAAAATCTGTCGCATAATTGCAATTAACACATCAACAACTATCGAGTTTCCAGCTTGTTGATACATTGATGTATCTGAAACTACAATTTTGAAACTATCACAGAATCCCATTAGCCTTAAACACTCTCTTGGTGTAAGTTTTCTTAATCTACCATTGGTATGAACATAATTATCCACGCCCGCTCTGTGCATCTTATGCATAGTTGTCAGTAATGGTCTAGCCACTTCTAAATCAGTCTTTGGACGAGAATAAAAATTTTTGGTTCCAGTAGACATGACATATTTTTCAACTTTTTCCGATAAAAAATACTTTTCTAAATCTTCCATAGTTTTTTCCATATCTTTATTTTCCTCAACAAAAACGAAATCTCCATGCCAGTTAAACTGTTGATTTTTCTTTTGACATAATGCTATCTCACCATCTATTTGCGTATAACGCTTGGTAAGATTCTTCTCGCTAGTCACAAAATCAACTCCTTTTTTAGGAAGATAATATGCACCTGAAACATTATCTAGCAATAAATCCTGCATTTTTTTTTCAAGAGGAATTGGCGTTGGAAATTCAAATTCTTTTATCATATTGATATCTTGTCTAAAACCAACTACGAACATTCTCTCTCGATTTTGAGGTATTCCATAATCTCTAGCATTTAATACAGATGGTTTCCCGTTGTATGTATAATAGACATTATATCCGAGATCAGCAAAAACCTCCTTCATCTTCTCCCATGTACGACCTTCATCATTACTAAGAATAGCTTTTACATTTTCATATATAAAAACCTTCGGTTTTATTTCTTTTATTAATCGAGCATATTCATAAAATAGTGTACCTCTCGTATCTTCTAGTCCTCTTTGTTTTCCAACTAGACTAAAAGACTGGCAAGGACTGCCTCCAACAAACAAATCAACCTGTCCTTCATATTGTTTTCCATCCAAAAAGGCAACATTCCAATGGAAATCTTTTTCAGATATCCTGTAGTTTGCCATATAACTTTTTTTTACTTTATTCTGTGATTCTTTACCCGCATAAAGACTATCAACATATTTCTTACGAGCCTCATAACTATCAAGCTGTTTTAACTCTATATTTGCATCCAAATAAAACAGCTTGTCATAAATCATATCTAATCGTTCCGAAAGATCCTTTCCTGACTTAATTATTTTCTTGATGCTTTGTTCATAACTCTTAGCTATAATCTTTAGCGGTTCTGAATCGTATTCAATCTCATCATTTATCAAAGTCAATGTTACTCTTAATAGAAAGAATAATTTTGCCTTATCGCTAGCACTGTCATTTCGAATTTCCAACAGTTCTTTATATTTCTTTTTCTTAGACGCTGTTGTTGCATCCATAGAACTTTTTAATATTCTATCTACATCACCTAAAGCTTCATTGATGACCTTTAATTCGTCATCTGATACTTCTAATCTTTCTAGTAGTTTTTTCAATTCACCCTCAACTCCTACAAGCATCACATCAAGTTGAGCAGCATAATCAACAGATTCCTCATCAGCGAAATCCAAGTTAAATGCTTTCACTTTCTTTTTTAGAACCTTCAGTTCAGTTTCAATAGCATCAATATCTACCTTTACCTTAGGCATTTCTAATTCAACATCACCATTGTCACAAGCAAACACAATTTCGTGATCCACATGCATTCTATCTAAAGCATGTTCAATAGCACCAATCCCACTGAACACCGTAGCCAATTTCAACATAAAAGTTTTCTCCTTTTTTATTACTCTGCGCTCTTTCCACTTTTGACCCATTCATCTAATTCTTCTTTTTTGAATTTCCATTGACGGCCAATTTTATGTGCAGGTATTCCATTGTTTTTCTTAATCCATTCACGAATTGTAGTAGCTTTTACTCCGAGGTATTCGGCTACTTCATCTGTATTAATCCATTTATCTTCCATATTTTTATTCATCCATTTCACCTCAACGACGCAAAAATCAACATAGCATATAATAACTTATATCGTATCACTTTTCAATGGTATGCGTCAGTTTATATCAGTTTGTATCAGTCTATAGTTTAACCCCCTCTAGGGGGGCAAATCCTTGTTATCCATCTCCTAGTGTCAACCTTGCTGAGCATACCAGTTTCCACTCGGCTATTTGCAAGCATCAAAAAAGGGCTTTCTGCAAGACTTCATATACCTTTTAACGATAGTCACTGAGAAAGTCCTTTAACTGCTACACTCTATTTACTTGTTAGGGTTCATCTTTGACATCAAAACTACCGTCTCGACATGCACGGTCTCGCAGAATTGATCCACCGCCGTCATCTTCTCCACACGATATCCCGCCAGCTGCATCATCTCCAAATCACGTGCCAGGCTGGTCATCTTACAGGAAATATATACAATCTTATCCACCCCATAATTCAAGATCTTCGGGAGTGCCTTCGGATGGATTCCGTCTCTCGGCGGATCCAGCACGATCACATCCGGCTTCTCTTCAATCTCATCAAGTACCTTAAACACATCTCCGGCAATAAATCTGCAGTTGGAAAGTCCGTTTCGGACAGCATTTTCTTTTGCTGCCTCGACTGCTTCTTCAATAATCTCGACACCGATCACTTTCTTCGCAACCGGAGCAAGCACCTGACCGATTGTTCCTGTTCCGCTGAACAGATCGAATACAACTTGATTATCAATATCTCCAATGTATTCTCTTACAGTCTCGTACAGCACTTCTGCACCTTTTGAGTTTGGCTGGAAGAAGGAAAATGGTGTGATCTTGAATTCCAATCCGAGAAGCTTCTCGTAAAAGAAGTCCTGTCCATAAAGAATTCTTGTCTCATCACTCTTCACGACATCGGACAGAGAATCATTCAATATATGAAGGATTCCAACAATCTTACCTTCTAATTCTAACGCCAAAAGTTCTTCTACTAATGGAGTTAAATCATATTCTTCCTGCGTTGTCGTTACAAGATTCACAAGAATCTCGCCTGTTGTATCGCCTCGTCTTAAAAGAAGATGGCGGAGATAACCGACATGCTGCATTTTCTTATAATAACTTACATTTCTTTCTTTGAAATAATTAAGCACACAAAGAAGAATCTTATCCATATCTTCATGGACAAGCTGACAGTCTCCTGCTGTCAGTACATCATAAGTACTTCCTTTTTTATGAAGACCGAGAGATAACGGACCGTCTTTGAATTCGTCTCCAAAAGAAAATTCCATTTTATTACGATAATGGAATTCCTTCGGACTGTGCTTCACACCCTCAAAAAGATACTCGCCCTTTACTACCGGATCCATGATTCTGCGGATCTGTCCTTCTTTCATCTTCACCTGCTCTTCATATGGCATCGTCTGATACATACAGCCACCACAGGCCGGAAAGATACTACAAACCGGCTCTCTTGTCTCTAATGGAGATTTCTCCAACACTTCAAGAAGTCTTCCTTCTGCATTTCCTCTTTTAAATTTATTTATCATAAAACGGATCTTCTGTCCCGGAATCCCATTTTTCACAGTAACATACTGTTCTTCCTCCGCAACAAATACAATCCCCTTGTTTGGGAAATCTACACGTTCAATAATACCTTCGTAGATCTGACCTTTTTTCATCCTAATCTCCTATCAATTCTAATCTATTTTAACAGAAAAACAGACAGGATGGTTTCTTCTCACACCCTGTCTGCACTTTTGCAATTCACTCAAGAATTATACCTGATCATCCTCGCTGAAGTAATCATCAAAATCGTCATCAAAATCATCTTCAAAATCATCAAGATAATCCGGTGATACGAAACGATATACTGCATAAGCGATTGCAGCTACTGCTGCTACTGCTCCGATGATAGCCAATGTCCAGATTACTGTGTTCTTCTGCTTCTCAGCCTCATTCTTATGAAGAATCTCGTTCAATCTTGTTTCTGCAATGATGTCTTCTATTCTCTTGTTCATATTAACACGTCCTTTCTTCACCTTTTGCGGTGACAGATAATCTGTGTTTATTATAACACCTGACGATTCATATTACTACTGATTTATCATTTTTTTATAACTTTCTCATACCTTTACAAGCTTGGCAAATTTTGCAAACATCTTGCGTGTTCCAACACTGTCAAATTCAATCGTAACCTCGTGATCTCGTCCACCTTCTTTGATATCCGTTACTGTTCCTTCCCCAAACTTCACATGACGTACCCGGTCTCCGACCTCATAACCAAGTGGACCATTCCCACCTGCTGCCAGCTGACTTCCCTTCTGCAGGGATGCCAGTGCCTGACTTCCTGTAAGCGGCTTACCCACCCCCTGATTCTTTGCAGGTGTCATTCCGCCAAGTGCTCCTGCGAATGCCTGTGCCCGAAATGCTTCTCTGGCACGTGCATATGTATTCTGCTGTGCTGGCATCTCCGTCTCCTGGGTAAACTTCTTGTTTCCTGTATCAAGCAGTTCCCTCGGGATCTCTTTCACAAATCTTGACATCGGATTGTACTGTGTCTCACCGTGCACCATTCTTCTGCGCGCACTTGTCAAAGTCAGTTCCTGCTCTGCCCTTGTGATTCCAACATAACAAAGTCTCCGCTCTTCTTCCAGTTCTTCTCTGTCTCCTGCATTAATACTCATATATCCCGGGAAAAGCCCATCTTCCATCCCTGCAAGATAAACACGTGGAAATTCAAGTCCCTTTGCACTATGTAAAGTCATCAGAACAACATATTCCTGGTCTTCATCCAAGCTGTCAATATCCGCAACCAAAGCAACTTCTTCAAGGAATCCGCTCAATGTTGCCTTTTCATCTTTATCCTGACAACTTTCCTCATAAGTTGCCGCTTTACTGATCAGCTCGTCTATATTCTCTTTTCTTGTTTTCGCCTCTTCTTTATCTTCATTTTCAAGGCTTTCTATATATCCTGTCTTCTCAATCACTTCCTGTAAAAGATCTGTGATGTTCATCTCTTCTGCCAACGTCTTAAAATACTCGATCAATGCCGCAAAAGAGTCCAGTTTTGTTGCACTTCTTCCCACTCCTGCGATCAGCCCAGGTGCCAGTAATGCCTCATAAAAACCAATTCCACGTTCTGTTGCAGACTCCTGAATCCGGTTAATTGTTGTAAGACCGATTCCTCTCTTTGGGACATTAATGATTCTTCTAACCGCAACATCATCACGTCCATTGTCGATTGTCTTGAGATAAGCAAGAAGATCCTTGATTTCTCTTCTCGCATAGAAATTTACACCGCCGACAATCTTATAAGGAATATTCATGGCAATAAATTTCTCTTCCAGCAGACGGGATTGTGCATTCGTACGATAAAGAACTGCACTGTCATTATAGGAACCTCCCTGTCTGACAGCACTTTTGATATCTTCGCCTATGAAATCCGCCTCATCAAATGCAGTATCAAACTGACGCAGACGGATCAGTTCACCTTCTCCGTTCTCCGTCCAAAGTGATTTCTCCTTTCTTCCGCGGTTATTCGCGATCACACTGTTCGCTGCATTCAGAATATTCCCTGTAGATCTGTAGTTCTGCTCCAGTTTGATCACCTTTGCATCCGGAAATTCATGCTCAAAGTCAAGAATATTCCGGATATTCGCTCCACGGAACTTGTAGATTGACTGGTCATCATCTCCAACGACACAAAGATTCTTATATTTTCCTGCAAGAAGGCTTACCAGCTGAAACTGGACTGTATTTGTATCCTGATATTCATCTACCATAATATAGCGGAATCTTTCCTGATAACTCTCAAGCACATCCGGCTGTGTCTGCAAAAGCTGTACTGTCTTTACAAGCAGATCATCAAAATCCAGCGCATTATTCGCCCTCATCTGCGCCTCATACTCACGATAAACCTTGGCAATCTTCATCTTTGCAAAGTCTCCTCCGGCATTCAGTTCAAATTCATCCGGAAGGATCATCTCGTTCTTTGCAGATGAAATTGCTGAAAGCAGACTTCTTTCTTTAAACACTTTCGTATCCACATCTACTTTCCGACAGACTTCCTTAATTAATGTCTTCTGATCGTCTGTATCATATATCGTAAAATGATTCTCATACCCTAATCTGTCAATAAACCTTCTCAAAATACGCACGCACGCAGAGTGAAATGTACTCACCCATACACTTTCCGCTCCAAAACCGACAAGATTATCCACACGTTGGCGCATCTCTTCTGCCGCTTTGTTCGTAAATGTGATTGCAAGAATATTCCATGGGTTCACGCCACGTTCTCCGATCAGATACGCGATCCTGTGCGTCAGAACTCTTGTTTTTCCTGAACCGGCTCCGGCAAGGATCAGAAGAGGGCCGTCCGTGTGGTAAACAGCCTCTCTCTGTGGTTCATTTAATTTATCATAAATGCTCATCTTTCTACTCCTTTAAAGTTATAAAGATATCTGTAAATGTATTCCCATTATCAAACACACGTTCCTGTTTGTCAACTACATTTTCCGGCCTTCTTATCTTTTGCTTGCTATCTAGTTTTAAATACTATATAATAAATGTATTGAGGTGATAACATGAATATAGACACAAGTAATCTGTTGAACAGCATTTTGGAAGAACTTTCTTCTTTAAGTTATGTGCATCCCGGCGATGTTCCGAATATTGATCTTTACATGGATCAAGTAACTACTTTTATGGATGAGCAGCTGGCTTCGACCAAACGTTACCCTGATGATAAGATCCTGACAAAGACCATGATCAATAATTATACGAAGAACAATCTTCTTCCGCCCCCGGTGAAGAAGAAATATTCCAGAGAGCACCTGCTCCTTCTGGTCTTCATTTATTATTTTAAGAGTATTCTTTCAATCAAAGATATTGAGACAGTCCTTGCACCGCTCACAGAGAAATATTTTCCGGATGGAAGCTCTTTTGAATTAGCGGATATTTACAAAGAAGTCTGCAAGATTGAAAAAGAACAGCTGGATTCCATCAAAGAGAATGTAACTGCTACTTATGAGAAATCTGCTGAGACTTTCACTCATCTTGCTGATGGCGAAGATAAGGAGATCTTACAGCAGTTTGCATTTATATGCAGCTTGAGTTTTGATGTATATATCAAGAAAATGATCATTGAACGGATCATTGATGACCTCTCTTCCAAGTCTTCAAAAAACGAAGAGAAAAAGAAAGGGAAATAAACATTTCTGTTTAAAACAAGATACAGCCTGCGAAAGACTTTATCAGGATCTTCCGCAAGCTGTATCTTTTGATTGATAAAAGGTATTTTATTGTAAGCTTAATTCTTAAGTGTTATTCTTCCGTTCCATTCTCTTCCTCAGCAAGCCCTACACGTTTGAAAACCATATCATATCCGTCATTCCCATAATTAAGAGAACGGTTCACACGACTGATTGTCGCAGTGGATGCTCCTGTCTTCTCCGCGATCTCCAGATATGTCTTCTGTTCACGGAGCATTCTTGCCACTTCAAATCTCTGTGACAATGAAAGCAGCTCATTGATCGTACAGATGTCTTCAAAAAATGTATAACACTCTTCTTTATTCTCAAGGCTTAAGATTGCCTGAAACAAATAATCTACTGCCTCGGTTCTGATCTTCTTACTCATACGAAACAATCTCCTTCTCAACCGGCTAATTATACGATGGCTTACGGCATACCATAAACCATAACAATACCTTTTGCCTTCTCAGGCCACTTTTTGATTTTAACACATTAAATTTTTAAAGTCCACCATTTCTTATGAATTTAAACTAAATTCTTGCGCAATTTTGAGTTTTTCTAAAACATTTTATGTAAAACACACTTTTTTCGTTGTTCTTCCTCTTTTAAGATGCTATAATAAATCTGTTATAAATATTTTGATACAAAAGAGAGGAGTACATGATTAATATGAAGTGCCCAATATGTGGAAAAGACCTGGATTTGCAGAATAAGCAGATTGGCACCAGCGAAAACGGGGATCCAATCTTTAATGAATATGCAATCTGCCATAGCTGTAAAAAGCAATGGAACCTTGATAAACAACGTGCAAAGAAGATCGCTGCCAAGAAAGCCGCAGAAGAGAAAGCAAAAGCTGAGGCTGAGGCTCGTGCCGCTGAAGAGAAGGCAAAAGCTGAGGCTGAAGCCCGCGCTGCTGAAGAGAAAGCGAAAGCTGAAGCTGCCGCTCGTGCTGCTGAAGAAAAAGCGAAAGCCGAAGCTGCTGCCCGTGCCGCTGAAGAAAAAGCGAAAGCTGAGGCTGCCGCCCGTGCCGCTGAAGAGAAACGAGCTGCCCGCAGAGAAGCAAAAGCCCGCGCCCGCAAAGAAGCGATTGCCCGCCTTGCTGCTGACAAAGGGATTTCAGAAGAGGAAGCTGAGCGTATCCTTAAGGAGAGAGCCAGAGCACGCAAAGCCGCTGCACAGAAAGCTGCCACTGCTCCCACTGATGCTACTGATGATTCCGAAGAGCAGAAATATGGGAATATTCCAGCGGAAGAGATCCGTGATAAGCGTGAAAAAGCAGTTCGCAAGGGATACGAAGATATGCTTGCAACTGATCCTGACAGTAAAGCTGCCAAGAAGAAAAAGAAAGAGGAAGCCGAAACTGCGAAAGCAAAAGAAGATGTAAAATCCAGAAAAATGGATGACTATGATGATGAGAAATCCTCTGATGATGAAGATGATGATGAATATGAATATGTAGACGAATATCCACGTTTCAGACCTGGGCGCATTATCCTTGGAATCATTTCCCTGCTTGCATTTGGTTTCTGTATTTATAAAGGTTTCGTAACAGGACTCAGCACATCAGGAGCTGACGTAACTTCTGCTCCAGGCATGAATTATGTCATTGTTGCTCTTTGTATGCTTGTCACTGCACTGTTATACTTCATCATGAATAACCGTGATACACTTTTTGCATTCCTTATCCCGATGATTGTCTATATCGGTAGTGCTGTTTTTGCTTTCCTGAAACATGGAGATGAATTCGAGCTTCTGATTTTAGCCGGTGTAAGTGGTGTACTTGCTGTTATTTCACTGATTCTCGCAATTGCTTCCCGCGGTGGAGATGATTACGATGATGAAGATGATTACGACGATCCATTTGAAGAAGAACACGATAATTAAAATCGCGTTGTAAATCTTTTTGGTTTCTAAGAACAATTTATATAAGATAATTACAAGGGAGTATCATTTTGCGATACTTCCCTTTTTTGTCCTGATATGCATTTTTTATATCATATATCTAAAATATTTTTAGGTGTCAAATTTTTTTTTAGAATAGTTGTTGCTTTTTGTTGAATATGTGATAAAATGTAACCATAGGTATCTTTATATAATTAAAAATACACAACAAACACATACTCCTCAAAGATTTTTCTTTGGGGATTTTGTCACAAAGAAAGGAGTAACTGACATGGCATCATTTATAGTAAATGGTCAGGAAGTCTCACCCTCAAAGAATCAGAAACTGTTACGGTTCCTGCGTGATGAACTGCACATTACCTCTGCAAAGGATGGTTGCAGCGAAGGCGCTTGTGGAGCCTGTACTGTTATCATTGATGGACAGACTTGCAAATCCTGCGTACCTGACACAGATTCATTGGCCGGAAAGAATGTCATCACAGTCGAGGGGCTTTCTGATTGGGAACAGAAAGTTTACACTTATGCTTACGGGAAGGCAGGCGCTGTACAGTGCGGATTCTGTATTCCTGGTATGGTTATGTGCACAAAAGCACTTTTGGATGTAAATCCGGAACCAACCGATGATGAGATTCGCTATGCGCTGCGCAACAACTATTGCCGCTGTACAGGATATGTCAAGATCATGGACGCGGTACGTCTGGCAGCTAAGATTCTGAAAGAAGGAGTTTTACCAGATGACGGAGATCCTAGCTGGACTCTTGGTTCCCGTGTTTCTCGTATAGATGTTGAAGAAAAAGTGCTTGGAACAGGTAAATATCCAGATGACTATTATCCGGAAGGAATGCTCTATGGCGCTGCTCTTCGTAGTAAATATCCACGAGCTCGCGTACTTTCTATTGATACCTCTGCTGCCGAGGCTCTGCTAGCAGTCCGGGAACAGACCGCTAAACAGCTTCCGGCACCAGAACTGATTGC
>OKSD01000688.1_pt1 | contig 36221 bp, 51 predicted proteins | sample 1601221 | NCBI WGS metagenome assembly OKSD01 (sample SAMEA3541550, study PRJEB24748) | human gut metagenome | biome: human gut; feature: human-associated habitat; material: faeces | place: China | collected 2012
GTGGAAAGTAGCCGCTTGTAGTATCCGATCGGCCTCAATTTCTGTGTCATGCGGCACATTGAACGGTACCACTGTAAAACTGCCGATTTGACACGATTTGTTAGGCGAGATGGCTGTCGTTCGCTCTCCGGCAATGGCTTCAAGTGCGGTCTGCGTTTCAAACGCTGTATAAACCGGAATGCCAGATTGCATAAAGTCTTTTATGTATCGTGCATGGTCTCCTAACCATGCTCATGTGAGACGATACATCCAGCCACATCAGAAATACGCCAATCAATCATTTTCTTAAAGTCCATAAATTTCACACCTGCTTCAATGGCAAGAATCTCACCACTGCTGCTGATTAAAGCGTAACTGTTTCCTGCCGATGATGAACCACAACATCGCATAAGCATCTAAACCACCTCACTTCCTTAATACTTAATGTTCATATTTCCGTGTTCGTTTACCCAATCAATAGCTTCTGCGTATGTCACACCATTGTTTTTCAAAATGTAAAGCAGATTATGGAATTTGGGGTGTGTTTCTTTCAGTCTTAAAAATCTGCTTTCTTTCTCTAAGTGGCAACCGAATCCGCATAGTACACAGCCTGTTCTTTGACAGCCTGTAGTTTTCAGCAATGGTCTTTCCTTATCAAAAATACCAAAATCAGCAAATGACATCTGATTTTCACATTGCCCCATAGATTCGTAATCTGTAACTACTTCTCCATAAACTGAACATATTGGCAGATTATTTTCTTTTATGTAAAGCAACACATCCTGTTCTGTCCAAAATGACATAGGATTACTTGTTGGAATTTTCAAGTCAAATCCATTACAACCATTCTGTAACCATTGTGAAGTCCTTAATTTACTTTCGCTAGCCATTTGAGCGGTAATAGGCACTCTGCCTGTATCTTTGTTGTATTGATGCATAGGCTGTTTCTTCATTACCTTGCAACATTGATTAGATACTTCAAATGGTGCATTTAGCATAAATAAATAGTTTGACCTGTCATACATACTGCCAAAATCTTCACACTTGACACCAAATAACTTTTTTACTCTGATAGGTGCTTTCAGAATTTCGCTAGGGATATTCCCCATCTTTAAATCCGCAAATGTTTTGTTTTCTTTGTATGCTCTCCTGTCTATTCCTATCAATTCGGCTATGCGATAAGCAAACGGAATCTCTGTTTTTCTGTTTGTCTGTAAGGATTCTAATGTATTTTCTGCTAACTGCAACACATTCTGATATTTCTTTTGAAAATAATGGAAATCCATACTTACTACAAACTTCTGCAAATGAAATTTTAGGTTTCAAAATCTCAAGGTTATCAAAAGTCAGTGCAAACTGCTTTAACTCTGGATATTGTGTCGGAACATCTACGAACACAAAAGGAATATTTTTATATCCGCAAACTTCTCTGATTATGTGTCCTAAAACTGTGCTGTCTTTACCAGCACTGAATGACAAATACACTCCATCTTCGCCAAATTCATTAACCCAGTTCCTTATTCTCTCTGCCGTCATTCTGACTTTGATATTTAGTGGTAATGCCTGCCATTGGTATAATTCCTGCTTTGTGTGTTTTGCCATACTCACACCTCGATTTCATCATCCTGCGGAAACTGATAATAAAAATTTTGATGATTCTCAAATTTAATTTCCGATGGCTGATTGTCAATGCTTACATATATGACCTGTGTATTGCATTTTTTGAATACTTCATTAACTTCTTCTGTAGGCTCAACGTTCTGAAACATGGCAATACTTCCTGTATATGCAAATCTAAGCATTTCAACTGCTTTTTCTGCCTTGTCTTCACTCGAATACGTAGCCATCGTGACATTATCATCACTTCCAATAGCACGGCAGTAAATAACCTCTTCCTGTCTCCAAACACAACACATATCGTATGGCATATCAATTGCTCCGTTTTGGCTTATAATTCTCATTATTTTTTTCTCTCCTTCATCTGAACTAGATTCGGAAAAAAGTGCCATTGTAAATAATTTTGCAAGTCTTTCTGTACCAAAACAACCTCGTAACACAAATACGATTGAAGCAAAATCCTCTGCTACTTCAACTTCATTTCCTTTGATTTTCACATTTTTATGGTTACTACTAATCATAATTATTCCTCGCTTTCTTTTAATTCAAAAAGTCAATTTCATTGCTATCATCTTTGGAATCTTCATCATCAACTAATTCTTTATCCTGTTCTTTTGCGGCACAATCTTCAATGACTGTTGTTGCGTCAACATCGACAATAAATGGCTTTGAGTTGGCATTTTCGGCAATATCTCTTTTAACCTGTTCCTGCAAATCTTCCATTTGATATTCCTTGAAATCGTTGTCCTGCATTTCCTCTTTCGTGTACAGCCCCATTGTCAGCTCTGGACAATTCAGACTGGAGAAGAAAGAAGCGGCACGATACCGAAGCATTAACTGCGGCATGGTTTTCCATTTGCTACCATTCTTGCCAAGCCAGCCCTCGTCCTTTGCCATATCCATGTTTACTTCCATGCCCTCAACCCTACGACCATTTTTCATAGTCCAAGCGGTGCAAGAGAATGGCTTTCCGTTCTTGTCCTTTGTTTCGTCAAACTGCAATTCTATATCAAATTTGCCGGAATTATTGATTGCCGCAATCAGAAACTTTGAACTCCAAGACGGTCTACCCTGGATTACATACAAATTTTGCATAACCATCAGTGGGCTTACTCTTAACCGCTGTGCCTGTTCAATGGCAATCAGACAGTTTGCATCGTTTTTCTGAAATGTCTGTGGAACGATTGTGGAACTTGCCAGTGCCTTTGCCATCTGCATTGCCATGATGAAATTGTCGGATGTTCCGAAAATTCCAAGACTATAATCTGTTACTTTGTTGTTGTGTGCGACCTCTTTCTTTTCCTCTGATACTGCTACTTCCTGCTTCTTTGTTTCTGCCATAATTATTTTTCCTCTCTTTCTACGGCATCTGCCTGCTCTTCATACTTCTTTACAACTGCTACTTTTTCATCACCATATGATTCAACCCACTTCATATCAACTGATTCATCAGTGACCGTCAGCTTTACACCTTTTGCATTTACAACTGTATCTCCGGCTTTTACCGAATCCTCGGTGCGGTATGTATAGCTTCTGGTGCTGTTAGGAAATTTTGCTTTGATATAATGCATCATTAACCCTCCTTTTTCACATATCCATTTGACAAATTTTCAAGAATACGCAAAAGTCTTTCGATGGTTTCTACGGCTTTTCTAAGTTTTCCTTCAAGGTAATATTTATTACTACAAAGTTCATCTACCTTTGTTCGCAAATCCGAGTTTTCAGCCTTCAATTTTTCAATATCATCCATGTACACGACCTCTCTTTCCTTTATTTCTCGCATCTTTCTCGCAATATGGAAGAGAACAGTGTCCAGCTTCCGCAAAACCAAAGAATCCTCTCTTACTTGCACTCTTCCAACGCTTGCATGACATACACCGTGCATCCGGCTGTGTGATGTTGTTTCCAATTCCTACTCTTGACATTCGGCAACCTCCTAAATATGGCAATCTACGATTGTTAATGTCCACTCTGGATTTGCTGTATCAATAAAACGTTCCTTATACTTCAAATCCCATTCATTATCTTCATCAAAAACGCATGCAAACCATCCCATTTTCCCTTTCTCGTACCATTTTCCGTCCGGCAATACAACAGCAAATGTACTGAATACCGATTGACATGCGGCATAGTTCTCTTTGTTCTTGTACTTTTCCAATAAATACTCCGTTTTGTAGAAACTGTAGAAATCTTTTTTATCCTCGTTTTCTTTGAGCGGAGCACCTTCAACTACAACTTCCCACCAACGAATAGCCGTATCATACGCATCTTGATTAGGAGAAAAATCAATATATTCTACTTTGGCAATATCATATTTTCCATTCTTTCGAGGATTCGGAGTTAATAAACCACCTTCTCCATGTTCTCCATTGATAGCTTTCAACTTTCCGTTCCATCTTCCGCCAACAATCCAATAATCCCATTTTGAATCCGGATTATATGTAGACAACTGATTTCCGTTTTCATCATATGAACAATCAGAATCAAATTCACATTGATACAATTCTTCGTCTGTGTTTGCATTGATGTATTCTTTCATCCAATCGGTTATTTCTTTGCCGCTACGCTCTCTCTGTTCATAGTCCTTTTTCCTATCTAAGGCTTTCTCAATCATCTGTTGCCTTGTCAGCTCGACATACGGAGTAACCTCAATATTTTCATCATATGGAGCCAAAAGCTCCTCTACGCTCTTTTTACCATCTGTAAAGACTGCTACTGAAAAATGACTCATTCTACATTTCCTCCACTTTCAACTGCTTGTCCTCTGAAACACTCAAAAGAATTAACTGTGCATCCATATCCGGTACGTTAAATTCATTCAGCGATTCCGCGTTATCAACGAAAATCGGTACGCTTACACCGTATAACTTGCTAAGAGACTGAATAATATCAAGTCCGGCTACGATTCTGTGACCGCTATTCAAAGTTGAATACGGTACACCATTAACCGTACATTCACAACAATCTCTCATACCACCATTCAACTGCATTTCAAAAAGTTTGAAATTTACAGTGTCAAAATGGCTATTGATGGATTCAGAAATCTTGTTAAGTTTGAACCGAACAAATTCTTCCAAAAGATAAATAATCTGCTCTTGGTTGGCAACTTTCTGTCCAATTTCTTTCTTCTCGTCCTGCAACTCTGCGATTCGCTCGTCAATCCCCACATTCATAGATGCTTTAGCAAGGATTCCTTTTACAGAATCCAGTTCAGATTGCATCTCTTTCTTCTCGTCCTGCAACTCTGCGATTCGCTCGTCGTATTTGGAAGATTTTTCTTTTTCAATTTCAGCAAGAACCTTTTCCCTTTTTTCATGCAGTTTCATGTATTCCTCATTCTGCGTATAGTCCGCTTCCTTAGGGATTTCATCTAACTGTTTGGAAAAATCTTCGTTCTTTGCATGTAATTCCTGCTCACGTTTTTTCAAGGATTCAATCTCTACATTTAATTCCTTGTTCTTTTCTGTTAAACCGTCAATGGTATGCTTCTTGTCGAAACCAAACGCTTTAATGCGTTCCAAGTTATCTTTTTTCTCTGACATAAACGCTTCTTTGGCATCCGACAATCTCTTAGCAGCACTTTCTTTGGCTTTCACTTTTCTTGATTCAAAGTCAGCCTTTAACTGCTCAACCTTGTCCTCCGGCAATGGCTGTCCGCATAAAGAACATACGGTACTGCTTTCATCAAACACCCATTTCGATTCGTCAAACAAAAACGGTGTTTCATCAAATACCTTTGCTTTTTCAGCGTTGTACTGTTCGCCTAATTTCTTTCGTTCGGCGTCAGCATCAGAAATGCTTCTGTCATTTAATTTAATTGCATTTTCCGCAATCTGAATTTTATTTCTTGTATTCTCCAGTTCACAAGTAACTTCCGCATTGGACGATTCGATTTTTCTTTTCTTTTCAGACAAGGAATCGTTCATGCTCTGCAAAATACCTGACATATCCATTTGCAATCTCATGTCCTCGTCTCGCAATTTCTTTAATACACCATTAGTATCTGAAATTTTTTCGTCAATTTCAGAAATGCGTCTTTCCAAGTCTGATTTTTTAAGTTCCTGCTCTGCGGCATCTACATCAACTTTGGATTTTTCAGCTTCATCAATCCGGACCGGAATTTCAACCTGCTTCTTTTTCCATTCAGAAAGCATCTTTTGAAATTTTGAGCGAATATCTTCAACTGACGGTGCTTTTTCCAATTCACTAATCAACGGTAAAAACCTTTCGTCTGTCTTTGCCAGTTCTACGTCTGAAAAATCATCAACAAGTTTCATTAAGATTTTTCTCTGGTCTTTCCATTTCATAGAGTTGAAATACTGCGGATTTGTAAGCATTTTAAACATATCCTCGCTCTTTGCAAGTCCGGCAACATATTCCTTGAAATCCGATTCACTCTTTGGGTAGCCGTCAATCTCAAATGAATTGACATTTCCCTGCAAAGAAACTGTATCTGTGCCTCTTTTCTTAACCCAGTTCTGCTTCTGAACCTTTGAAAGTTCAACTTCCTTGCCATACACATCTAAGGTAGCAACAACCTTAATTTCCACGTCATCAATGCGTTTTCCATCCTTATCTAATGGACGAACATTGAATTTCTCCTCTCCGGCACTGTTCTTGTTGAACAAAAGCCATGTAAAAGCGTCAAACACTGTTGTTTTACCACTTGCATTTTGACCTTTGATTTTTGTTTTCTTGGAAAAATTTACATCAAGGCTTTTAATACCTTTGAAATTTTCCAAGTGCAATGATTTCAAAATCATTCCTCATTCTCCTTTCCGATTTCTTTGACTTTTGAAACTGATACTTCAAAAGCGGTTTTTACTGCTACTGTGCCATCGTCCATCTGCTTGTGATATTCACGGCTCTGTAATCTTCCGATAATTTCCAGATGAGTACCTACATCGCATTTTGAAACGTATGTAGCATATCTCCCCCATGCTATACATGGAATATAGTCGGAGCCGTATTGTCTGTTGCTTGCGACAATTACATCGCATACTCTTCTATTGGAAGCAGATGTGCGCCGTAAATTAGGTTGAATGCAAATATGCGCATCCATTTTTACTTCATTTACGTCCGGCAATGAATTTACCTCTCCACCGCACATGGCATCCTGCATAAATACATAAATGTGCTTATGATTTTTCCTATTGATAGTCCGAATTTCTCCTTGTACTTCAATCTTCTCGTTTTCTTTGATTGAACACTTTTCCAGAACGATTTCCGGAACCAAGCAGATTATCACATCTTCTTTCTTGCTTTTTCTTTCGCTTTTTAAGCGAAATTCATAAAAGTTCTCACTATGCGACAAATGAGAAAATTTAATCTTACTCGCCACGGTACCTCTTAATAAAATTGTATTCATCTTGACTTTTCACTCCTTATTTGATAAAATGAGCGCAAATAACACATAGTTATTTACTACTGGAATAGCAGTTTGATTTGCGGTCAAGGGTGCTATTCCTTTTCTTTTCTGTATGTTCCCGGTTCATTTGCATAAAACTCTCCGTCTTTCACATAAATTGCACCAAGTTCAATTAAATTTGCAATCAATTCTGGTGTTGCCGGTTTAGCATCTGTCTTAATCATTGTCACTCATCCTTTCCTAATATAAATACTGTTCTTCTTTGCACTTTGAATCTCTCTGTGTCTGCATGAGATTCAAAGTATATGTCAATTCTATTTCCCTTTATCGCACCGCCGCAGTCCTCGGCTATAAATGTTCCAAGGCCTTTGATTTTTACATTTGTTCCATACGGTATGACTTTAGGGTCAACCGCTATTGTTCTTCCCTGCTTTGGTATCTTGCCAGTAGAAGTTATCTTTCCGTACCCCTCTGAACAATCGCAACAAGGACAATATGCAGTTATCAAGAATTGAACGCCTTTCCTTTTCTTGTGTTTCTTCTTTAACTTTTTCTTTTGCTTTATGTGTTTTGCGGATTCCAAAGAACTGTTCGTATTTGCATTTGGAATCACATTTACCTGCGGTTCTTCTGTTTTTATAAATAACGTATCTTCTTGTGCATATTCCGGCTCGTAAGCGTATACATCCTTAAACACGCTTGTTGCCACCATTATAATAAGAAGAAATGTCAGAACCGCCAATATCATCTTCTGAATAATAGGCTCACTCCCTTTCTTCCAAAAGCAGACGGAATGTTTCTTTTCCCTTTGGAGTGACATACATTTGCTGTCCTGTCCAACCATTCTGCTCGTTGTGCTTGTCCTTTAAGACAAACAAACCGTTTCCGCTCTCTGCATATTTGGCATATGGACGCAAGTTTCTATGTTTCCCCTGCCGGAACACATATCCTTTTTCAATAAGGAAAGAAACAAATACTTTTTCTCCGATACCCAGTTCCTTTGCGGTGTCACGGATGTTGGTATTCAATTTCTTATCTACCAAAGCGTCAAAGTAATTTGCCTTTGGTTTCATTTCATCTATCTGTCTATCCTTTTGAGATATAATGTTCTGTGCCACAACTAATGCGTTGGCTACAATCTGTTCTGGAGTAAGATTCTCCTGATTGGCAATGTAACCGCCATTCTTGCGGATAGATGGAAGCACTTCGCCAGTTATCCATTTACGAAACGCCCTCGCATTTGGCTTTCTGCTTTCCAGGATAACGTCATACAATCCATCTTCATTGACAAACAATGCATTTTGGATTCTTCCAACTGTATCTTCGATGGGGTAATTTGAAATCACCTCATCTGAAAGTCTCTGTTTTACGCCTTTTGCAGTCAATTCCAATACCTTACATACGTCTCTAAGGCAAAACCACGGTTCATTTTCTTCTGTCACCATACGGATTTTTCCAAACTCTGAATTTTCAAAAATATGTAAATCGTTCATGCCTACTCCTTTCTTATTCTTCTAATAATTCATCAACTGTTACTCCGAGATAATCTGCAACAATCTTTAATCGTTTTGCATTTGGAGAACTTTCATTCCATCTACACATTGCACCACTCTCGTAGCCGCAATCAGATTCAACCTTATAGATTGGTATTCCTTTTTCCTTTGCCAACTGTTTGATTTTGTTGTAAAGCAAACTAACATCTCCTTTCTTACTTATTATTCTGAAAAAATCACAATATTGTATTGACTAAACTCTGAAAATATCCTATAATTTATATTGTGTTGAGCAAAAAACTAAAGAATAAACTTTCAGGCATTTTATATGTCGCTTTTTTGTTGCGATTTTTTCAGAACCTTTAATTACATTATAAGCGATATTTTCAGAATGTCAAGTTTTTTTTGCGTTTTTTTCAGAACTTGAAAGGAAAGTGTTTACTATGGGTATGAAAGAAAGAGTAAAAATGTTATGCAAAGAAAGAGATATGTCGCTAAATAAGGCAGAAGCGGATTGTGGATTTGCAAAAGGATATTTTAGTAAATTGGATAAAAGCGCACCAAGCTCAGCAAATCTTCAAAAAATAGCCGAGTTTTTTAACGTAAGCATTGAATACTTAATTGCTGGAAAAGATAAAACATATTCAGAAGAAGATGCCCTTTTGGACGCTCATATTTCAGAAGATGTAGAACTAAAAGAAGCCATTAAGAAATATTATACCCTCGATGAGAAAGCCAGAAAATATATCTTAGAGGGAATTGACCTGCTTTGGAGAGCAAACAAAACTGATACTAAATAATGATACCATTCATTATTGTGTAAATAAAAAAGATTGGAGATGTGTTTTATGAAGAAACTATTAACAGTAGCAACAACGCTAATGCTTACTATTTCAGTATGTGTTCCAACAATTTCAAAAGCCGCTATACCGGCAAGGACAATGGGAATATTTTCAGAATTTGCCGACGGATTCAAAGAGGGATGGTCTGGCAAGAAAGAGCCATCAAAGAAGAAATATAAGAAAATGTGTAAATCATACAATTATTCCAAATTGAAAAAAGGTAAGTACAAGGGAAAGAAAATAAAAATCAAGGGCAAAATAGAAAATGTAAAGGAAGATACATTGGATAGTGACTTGACCGTAATCGTAAAGTCTGGTGGAAAATACTATGAAGTATACATGAGCCAAGGATACCAAGAATATTATGGCTACAGAAGAGGGAAAACGCTTTCCGTGTGGGGAACTGTAAGAAGAACCGCTTACTACGTCTTAAAGAGAGATGGAAAGAAAAACAAAAAAATGACAATACCATCTATCAAATCAAGATACGATAAACTGTCATGAAAAAACGGAGTAGGGTTTTTATCCTACTCCATTTCATTATACCTTATAAGTATTACCTTTTAATCTTTCTTTTTCCGCAATATACACGTAGTAATATCTCAACGAATCTACGTTTTTCATCCTGGAAATAAGTTTCTTTAACTTTCTTCTATGTTTCCTGCGTTCTCCTACCATAAATCTCCTCCTAGCATATAATTGTAGGGAAAGGGGGAATTTGCAACCCCTCTCCCAAACCGAAACTTGATTACATGGGATTACCATGTAATATATTATATGTAGGATTCAAAAATATTATTCATCCTTTTCGGATTTTTTCTTTTTTTCTTCCAACTGTGCTTTCAACCGCTCGTTCTCTTCCTGCAAGGCAAAAGCCTTAAACTCCGTCTTTGCAAGCAGAACCTTGAGTTCTGCGATTTCAGCAGACAATTTCTTCTCCACGTAGTCAATGATTGTGATTTTGTTTTCATCCATTTCTTTTTACCTCCTAAATTTTGAATTATTTATTGTAACACTGGGAATATTGCTATTCCGTTCAGGGTATCATTGGTTATGTCGTTATACTGTGCATTAACGTCTAGGTTTCCAGTATTAGCATTAAAAGCCACTCTAACACATTCACCTCTACTAGTTACCATGTTGTGATACTGGACAACATCTGCCGCACCGGAATCACCCGACATTAACTTTGTTTGAACAATGCTTGACCAAGGGGATGCTGAAGCAATTGGATAGTTGCGAAATACTACGGCTTTGAATAATCCACCATTCATTAAAATACCATATAAATTGGTTGAATTAGGTGTCGATGTTGTTACACTCAAACAATTCTTCTCGAAAGCAACGTTAGCATTTAATGTGGTGGTTCCAGCCCCATTAACTCTACCAATTGAAACGCTTCCTCCGTAACTGTTTAAATATAAAGTTGTCGCAGCATTGTTCTTATCAACTGCTTGAATTGTGCGTTGTCCAAGATTCATGTGATTTCCGGTATTAGACGAAATTTGTAAGTCGTAATTTGTCAGTGACGCATTACGACCAGAGTTTATTTTAAGGGGTGAATCAACCATAAATGGGAGTTCTTCCGAGAGTTCTCCATTTTCATATAAATTATTAGCCACATACCCTAATCCATAACTAGTTTTTTGTCGCACTACTCCGTCTGATGTTAATTCGGATATGGTTATATTTCCGGCATATGAATCAGCAAACTTCGTTCTAAACCATGATTGTTTTATATTTGAATTATTTAAAAACATATACTGGTCTATTGTTAATGTGTTATCAAAAATTGATTCATAAATAACTTTTGTACTGTTATCTTTCCATATTTGGCCAGTTCCTTTAAATGAAGGAATACCATTGCTTGATATGACTAATTCATATGAATCTTGCTTTTCGGAAACTTCACTGCTACTTTTCGTGTATGCTTTTGATATTCCATCTTCCTTTATATTAAATCCACCAATCAAACCGTTATCTATCTCTGCGTTTGCACCTTTTAATGTTGCACCAGTGATTGTTCCTGTTGCCGTCACGTCTTGCGAAAATATTTTTTTAATAACAGCAGAATCCGCAAAAACCTTTTCAACATCAAGTTCCTTTGCTGTTATGCTTTTTGCTACGATTTTATCTGCATTTACGGTCCGGTCAGTAAGTATATATCCATCCAAAGTATCAACTGTTTTACTTTGAAGTTCTCCTAAATTATTCAGCGAATAAAGCAAACCATTTTCGCCTTTTAGCAATATTCTGTCTGCCACTAAAGTGCCGGCCGTAATGTTTGCGGCGTTGACTTCAACACTGTCTAAAAAACCAGTGATATGTCCTTCTACGATTGTTGCTCTATCAATAAGACCAACTTCTGCAAATAATGTAGCAATATCTGCAACTTCAATATTGGATAATTTGATGTTTGCATATTTTAAATCTGCACTCTCCGCTGACAAATAGCCTAGGGCTGCTACCTTTGCACTAAGGTTTTCTGTAGTGATAGCCTTTGAGGACAATGTATCTATCTTTCCATCTACTGCTTGCAGTGATGTAATAGTTGCGTATTTCAAATTAGCATTTTCGGCAGTAATATATCCAAACTCACCGATAGTTGCTTTCAGATGTTCAATATACGCATTATCTGCCGTCAAATCCGTAATAAAAGATTTCGAAACCTTTTCCCATTCAATCGTAGCATCCGCAATCTTTGCGTTGGTTATTGTAGAATTTTTAATCTTACTATTCTCAATCGTGGAATCCGCAATTTTACTATTTGTAATAACTCCATCCTTGAAAATAGCACCAAGGATTGTACTAGTAACCGTTCCGCTTGCCTGCGCCATTGTTCCACTATTGTAACTATTTGAACCACTGCTACCAACTGACGATGTGTTTGATTCCTGCACCTCACACGGTGATGTAATCTCCGCATAAAATCCACCATCGTAGTGCAGCGTCATTTCTCCGACAAGCACATACTTCTTAACTCCGTCATAGTCCTCGAACGTAAGCATTTCACCAACCGACATAAGAGGATGCCAGTACATTGTTTCGATACTTGCTTTGTGGTAAACAAACGCTTTGTTCAAAAAGGATAACCCTGTTTTCCACTGCATTGGCGTAACTTGTCCTAAATACGTATGAACCGTATTTCTGTCAAGCGTTTCGTATAATATCCAAGGTGTTTCAATCGTCACTGGATAATTCTCTACATTCGATACACTGCTTGCCTTGTCATTCAATACGACCGTGGATTCACCCTCGTAATATCCAAATCCAACATAGTCACTGTTTGTCTCGTAAAAGTACCAATTATTAGCCTTTACAGATACGTTGTTTGGACACATAAGGTTGTTCCCGAAAATCGCATTAGAATCATAGGTATCTCCACCAAATATAGGTCTGTAATTGTTATCTGCTTGCAACTCTGGCAACTGCTTAATATAAAAGGCACCGTTCTTTTCAATCACATTTGCACGCAACAAAACTGCTATGCCAGACAACAAATCTCTCCACGTGATTCTGCTTTCCCAATCCCAATCGTAACCATCTTCTTCATTGTCCGCAAAATTTGATAACATAGGAATCATCAAATGGTACAACTTATATTGTTTGATTGCAGACAAAACATCTTTCCAATTATCAATGTATAGCGGACATCCTGTGACACGCAAAAAGTCTTGCGGTAAATACTCCCAATAATAAACGTCGTCACGTGTGTAGATAAACTGCAATTGACTAGGTACGTATTTTTCTTCCAATTCCGTTTTGTGATATTCGTTTAGCGAACTAATGACGATTTCGGCCCTATCCATGTATTCGCTCATTAAACCGTTTCCAGTAAATGAAACAGTATCACCGTTGTATGTTGGATTTTCTTTTACAACAAATCTTCCGATAGGTACTGGATATGCAAATTCATTTCCTATAAGAATCCATGCATTTACAATAGTTCCTTTTAATGTATTATCGTAATATGTCTTTGCAATAAGGGCATCCGTAAAATCGTTATTTTCTGCATACATTTCACAACTCATAGTAGGACTATAAGTAGAGCCATAACTGGCAAATGAATCACTAACACAACCTTGCGATATACTTACAGATATTAGCGTTTCTTTTCCTCTTGTGCTTACACTATCCGAATTTCCTGTACTTATACTCAAATATAATTCTGTTGCTATGTCAGTATAGGAAACTGCACAGTCTCCAGTAATATCTGCTTCATCTTCTGTGCAGAACACGTACCAAGACATATACCTATAATCATCGGAAATCATCATACTTTTGCAATCAATCGTATTTACGCCACGTTTATACACACTTCCGTTATTGATAGCGTATTTTACGTAGTAATGAGTTTTGTTATAGTCAAAATCCAAAAAAGACAAACTAAACGAATCTCCGATATTTACATCTTTTACAAGTGAATCATATTTCAATGTATATGTAGGGTCGCTTTCCAAAACATAAAAGACTTTTGCTGTATAACTCATCGCTCCACCGCCTGTATCTGTATGCTAGACCAAATAAACTTTCCATTAAAGAAAGTCATTGCGTCAAAACTAGGGTTGCCAAAATAAAACTGCTTTGTTTCTTTTTCTCCTTTTTCATTGGTAAACTGTATGTAGCCGTACCGGTTTGATAAATCATCCGGGTCTGCGTACTTCATCAACTTCTTGATTTCGCTTGGTGTCAAATTTGCCGGAAATGCCATGTCAAGCGTTACTTTCTTTGCAACTATCTTTCCGTTGTAAAGTGCTTTTGAACTTCTTCCTGCTTTTGCGTTCCACACTTTTTCTCGTGAGATTTTCCATCCCTCATATTTTGGTGTTGGCATATCTTCTAAACTGTCCTTAGTCCAACCAAACTTCAACGTAAATGCCATATGACACCTCCTAACTTTTTCACATAAAAAAGAGACTCATTCGCATGAGCTTCTTTCTTTAAGCCATATTCCAAGAAATTCCTTTGTTCTTGGAGATTTTCTTTGCGTTGTTCATAATTGCCGTTGTGACTTTTGTTCCGTCAAGGTAAACATCACCGCCACCGACATTTGCATTTGATAATTCCTCTTTGATTGCCGCCTTTGTAGCCGCATAAACAGCCGGTGCAACCGCTTCGGAAATACCGGTAGTAATCTGTTTGTTATTTGCAACAACCGACTTACCATTGTCGAATTTACCCATCATTTCTCCGTGGCTTGCGCGGAACCAACCATCTTCCGGAAATCCACCGTTAGCAAACAATATTGGATTATTTGTTGCTATTCCGTACTTCTTCAAATATTTAATGAGTTCTTTCCACTTTTTACTCTGCTGTGCCGCTTTAGCCTTTTTGCTACTACCATTGTAATCTATTGCTCCAGGTATAACAACTCTTCCCCACTGGTCTTGTGTGGTTCCAACAGCGTTCATCAGTTTCTTAAACTTTTCTCCGTTGTATTTCTTTCCAGTTTGGCTTTTAGTTGCTTTTTCAACTTCCTTACCACTAGCCTTTATCACTTTTGTATTTGCGTTGATAGAAAACGTCCGTGAATACAATTCTTTCTGAACAGATTTATACCACGCTTTCCTTAAATTAGCGGAAATATTCACATTTATATCACGATTTTTCATGTTTTTCATCGCAATACTTAAATCGCCAAACGTCTTTATATCAACCCCTTTAATTCCAGCCGTAATTGTTACTGTTTTGCTATTTACGCTATCTACTTTCCCCTGCAAACTATCAACATCATCACCGCCAGATGTTTCAGCCTTGATTTTTACTGCTTTTGGCTTCAATGAATCAATTTTCTTCTTCAATGCATCTGTTGACTTGTAGTTCTTATCTGTTATCTTTTTGTAATCTTCCCACGTAATTTCACCATCTTCGAGTGCTTTTTTCAGTTTGTCCTGTATGGATTTACTTTCGGAAGATGAAATTCCAAGTTTTTTCATTTTCTTATTAAGTGTATCTACAGCCTTTGAATATTTCGTCGTTTGTGTAATTATTGGTTTATAATCATTGAGTTCTTTTTTGCCTTTATCTATCTTAGTAGCAACATTACCTTTGCTTTCACCAAGCAAATCCAAAAAGTCTGCTGCCGACTGTACGGATTGTTTATCAGTCATTGTCTTATAATCTTTATCAAGTGCTTTTCTTATCGTTTTCTCCGATATTTCTCCACTTTCTAATTTTTTATTAAGACGTCCAACAAGTCTATCCACTGTATTAGTATTAGAACCATAACCGAATTTATCCATCATCTGAACAACTTCTTTAAGCAACATAGACTTATCATCGGTACCGCTCGCATATCGTTCCACATTGCCTTTTGCGTCTCCACCGGCAGTAATACTATTTTCCCACCATCCATAGGCGGCAACAAGAGCAACTCCCATTGCTCTTCCCATTTTACTCCCTAAACCGCTAAATTTATCCGTCAAACCTTTTGAGTTTATTTTTGCCGAAATTAAGGAATTGCTTATTCCATCACTAAAAACAGTTTTTAGTGATTCCCAAAGAATTTTTAATTTTTTATAGGCAAACACTCCAATAAGAACGGTTGATAACTTAAATGCAATACCTAATGGGTCTCTAATAAATGCCGAAATAGCCACTTTCAAAGCATTGAATAATCCCTTGACTATTATTTTCCCTACTTTCAAAAGTGTTTTTCCCCATTCTATTTCAGAAAGAAAATCTCCAATTGCTTTTCCTACTTCCCACCAATCTACGGTAGAAAGTGCGGTGTCAATCGTATCAAGTATTCCAGTAATTCCATCACTGATTGTCTTTCCTAACTCCTGCCATCCAGTTAATCCAGTATTCTTGCGGACTTCTCCCATCTCTTCAAGAAATCCATTGATGTAATCTCCAATTTTCTTTCCAAGGTTTTTGTATGGGAAGTCGACCATAACTCCAAAAGCAAACTGAATCATACCACGCAACTTTGCTCCAAGTGATTTTCCTGCTAAATCACCGTCAAAATTATTTATGGCAGCCGTTATACCCTCTTTAATACTTTGACCGAATTTGAGCCAATCAAACGTCTTGAAAAAGGTGTATGATGTTTCAAACCATGTATTCAATCCCTCGGAGAAGTTTTCTCCAAGTTTTGTCCAATCAAGGTCTTTAACAAATCCATTCAAGAACGTAGCAAGAGATTTAGCAATCTTCTTCGTAGTCTCTTTAATCTTTGTCCATGGAATGCTTCTCATTCCCTTGTTAATCCAATTAGCAAGTGCCGAACCAAGAGAAGTAAAATCTCCACCTTTCCATGCGTCAAGGATTGCTTTCTTCATCTTCTTATACAACTCAACTGCTTTGTTCTGGTTGCTCTTAAAAGCATTATCCCATATCTTTTCATAGTTCTTTAATGCGTCACTAATATCCTTAGAAAGGTCAATATTAGCATTCTTATCGTCATCATCGTCATCGCTATCACTATCACTGTTGTCCTGCAATTTATTTACAATATCAAATCCCTGCAAATTGTCGGCGGCTTTTTTGGTCTTTTTAGCCGTCTTATCCATGTTCTTAGCAACTTTATCCGTATCGTCTGCCGCATCGGAGTAGTCCGGTGCCTCTGGTGTTTTCCGTGAACCATCCGTATCACCAAGTTTGATTCCTGCCAGTTTCGCTACCCACTGTGCAAAATCCTGCAAAACCATAACCATAGCATTCATATATGGGTACAATTTCTGAACAATCGGCATAAACAAGGAGCCAATTGTCAAAGATAATTTCTTAAATCCAGCCTGCAACATCCTCAACTGGTTTGCGGGTTGGTTAATTGTCCGTGCTAAGTCCGAATATGCAACCTTTGACTGTTCCAACATAGTCAAAACACGCAACTGCATTTTGGACTGTTGCGAAAGGTTCTTAATGCTTTCTGTAACACCGTGATTCATTGCCGTTTGTGCTAACCCTGCGGAAGTGATGTCAATTCCATACTTATACAACGCCCTAGACTGACCTACTAAGCCAGATTGAAAATTTTGCATAACGTCAGCGGTGTCTAAGTTTGCTAAAGACGCCCAGTCTGCTGATAACATAGTAAGTGCTTTTGAAGTTGCAATTGATGTTTCACCAAGCATACCGGCAGAGTTTGTAATCTGTGCAATAGCGGCGTTGTAGTTCATTACCTCTGTCAAATCCAAACCAAGGTTGTGCGAAAAAGTATTTGTTGCATCTCCAGTGTTAGTATCAACCTTATATCCTGTCAACTGCTTTTGAAGTTTTCCAAATCTTTTACGGAAACTTCCTGCATATTCTTCCGCACTATTATAACCGGCTTTCTTAAACTGGTTAGCACTGTCTTTTCCAACCTTATCAAGCGCAACCGAAAAATAGTTAAATTCCTCAATGTAGTCCTGCGCCGAACCAATTGCTTGACCGAATTTCTTTACAGCACGAATTACCAAAAAGAACTTAGCATAAAACATACCGATGCTACTTACAAAACCTTTTGATGATTTATGTGCGCTTTTTAATTTGTCTTTCAATGAACTAAGTGCATTTCCAAGTTTTTTAGTGCTTGTTGATGCTCTATCAGAAATAGTGGAAATTCTACTACCGCTTGACGCAAGGTTTCCAAGACCTTGAATTGTGTTGGCTACGTTTGAGTTAATTTGAGGTGCATTTTGCAGTTTTTTCAACAAATTCATTACACCGTTACCAAGTTTATCAAGGTTCGCAACTGTTTCACCAACACGCTTTCCGGCATTTGCAAGTTTAGCAATACCCTCTACAACTTTTGTAATGCTAATATCAATTGCATTTGCAGAAGATAATTTGCCTACCAGTTTTACTACTTGTTCGCCTAAAATCGGAAATTCTGTTGTTACATTACCAATATACTGACCGCTATTAGAAAGCCTTGCTAACGAACCCACAACACGTGTCACAGTGCTTTCAATTGCAGATACACCGCTAAGTTTGGTTGCTAAATCTGAAACAAAATTTGCAATCTCTGTCATTTTAGATGTATCAAATCCAGCCATATTTACTTTTGAAAGGTTTTTTACTGCATTTACGGCAGATGTAATGCCACCAATGTTCTGAATGTTTCCAAGATTGTTAAGACCATTTGCCAGTGTATTCAAACCACTGGCAGTATGAGATAATCCACCAACATCAATTTTTGCAAAACGCTCAAATCCTTTTGCAATTCTATTGTAGTCGGTTGCCTTTACTCCGCTTAATGTTTTGGTAGCATTTCCAAGTTTTGATACTCCATTTGCAAGTCCACTTAAATTGCTACCGTTAATCTTAGACAGTGAAGATGTTAATACATCAATTTTACCAACAAGATTTGTAATTTCATCTTTGGCACTTTTTGCCGTTGCATTTATTTTAATTTCCAACGATTCAACTGGTTCTGACATACTAACACCTCACTATCTATCATTTGCATTACGCAAGATTTTTCAATCTAATAAAACCGTACTTTCCTGCATACTCAATTTTGGCAACTCTGCTTACTTTTGATTTCCACAGAATCCGTACGGTTTCACCTTTTTGAATTGTCATAAGTTTTTTAGACGTAAACAAACGTCCTTTTCTCAAATATGTGTTGCAACGTAATTTACCTGTCCATGTTTTCTTGAATTTATCAAAAGAGCCATATGTGGACATTAACTTTTTGGTTGTACTTCCCCACTTGCCAAGGTAGAAGTGTGGGGTATCAACAATAGACTTCCAATCGCCGCCCCATTTCAAACCAACTTTCTTTGATTTTGCAATCTTAGCAACTTTTTTAATCAGTTTATCGTTATAAAGCAGTTTAGAATCATTGATTGCAATATCAAAAGCAATTCCCAACTGGTGTTGCGAAGAATAAGAACTTCCCGGAGCATTTGTTACTATCTTGCCCGGCTTTGTTCTTCCCTTTGCATAAAGCGAATCCTGATATGCTTTTGTACGAAATCCCTCTGTGATAATCAGATAGATTCCATTTTTTGCACACTCTTTTAGCAAAAGTCCAAGTTTGTAGTTTAACCATGGATGTAACTTTTTTCTGTCAATTCTAATTGAATGTTTTTTTTTCATTTTTCAACGCTCCTTATATGATTGTTTCTGGCAATCCCTTGTTTATAGACCTTGCCATCCACTGTTTTTCAATTTCAATTGCTTTCTTTATATCTTGTTCTTCTGTTTCTTTTTCTGCTATATATTCTTCTTCAAACATTTTTGACATAATTGGGCTTTTAATATATTCCGATTTTGCTGATTTACCATTCAAGTAACTGTCTATGGCTACAATCAAAGCAGATATGCCATAATTGCCCCACCACATATGCTGCAATTCATCTTGTTCTTTTAACTGGAGTTCATGCGCTTTGTCATATGGATATAAGTCTTTTGGACAACTTTCCATAATCCTATCGTAAGAAACTCCATAGGAAAGATAATGAGGTATTGCATCTTCATATATAAAATCCGAGTATGACTTATTTATTTTTTCTGTGGCTTCTTGTGGTCTTGCGGAAGTTTCACTACTTTCTCCGATGCTTCCTCTGTCTCCCCAATCTGGTTTAACAGGTCTCCCAAAAAACCCTTACTCATCAATTCCTCAGTCAACTGCGTAAACAAATCAAGGATTCCTTTATCTGGAGATTCATCGTGATAATCGTCAAGAATATCTCCTACTTCCTGAACGCTCTCAACTGGATTTTCTTTCTGAAATCCAACGTAAAGCAAATCACGAACACAGCAAAACAATTCTTTAACCTTGCCAATGCCGCCCACATCACTGTCATTTTCAACTTCTTCACTGTCAAAAATTCCAAGCAAATCCTTTGTTCTGTCCATCAAATCTGTGTCGCAGAAACTGTTATATCCAAATCTAACCTTGTATTCCTTACCTTTAACTTTTAATTCCATAATAATTTATCCTTTCCCCACTTTTAGTGGAAAGGAGCCACCCCGAAAGGTGGCTCTCTTTTTTACTGCATATATTATTCGAGTTCCGGTTCGGCTGTCTCTTCATCCTCGCTACTCAACACAGCCTTTTTAGTGTTTCTCGTTGAATAGCTTGTTACCCCACTTTTGTAACAGTGAAAGTACCATCCTTGTTATCAACGACTGTAAGTTGGTCAGTAACCCATTTAGGCACGGTATTCTGAACAACGGTAGCGGTCATTTCAAGAATTTCATCTACGCCGCCTACATCATTTACAGTAGGTGTAATCTGCCCTACATATGCTGCTTTGGCAACACCGCCAACGCCATCCGTTCCATACAACTGAATAATGTCGCATTTTTTACCCTCAACATTCAAAAGAGCATTAAAATCATCTTTTTCAAGGTTTCCTACAAACTCTTTTGCGTCAGACTGTTTAATACCCATTTCAAAAGTCTGTGCATCATCCTCCATCGTGGTACTTTCTACAGTGTTCGGTGCAGATGTTGGCGATGGGATTGACTTTGCACGTAACATCAATTTGTATGTTCCTGCAAATCCATCTTCGCTGTGTTCTTTGTAGATAATTCTTGCCAAATAACTTGTTGAAGCCATCTTGTTACCTCCTTAAATTTGATAAAAAAATAAAGCCTTTCGGCTTGTATTTACGTCAATATATATCATTCTTTCCGATTGTTCTGCTAAATCTAGCAGTTTGCCGGTAAGTGTCTTTTGTATCATCTTGCGTAGGCATTGAAGAACCACGAAAACGCATTGTTTTCATAATTCTCTTAACTTCTCTCATTACTTCTTTTGCTCTGTACTGTGATTGATTATCAGTTACATCAATTTGAAAAGAAAACTTTTCCGCATTGATTTTATCACCCTCTAAATCTTCTCCGATTTCTGAACCTGGTAACAATTGCAATTTTACAAAAGGAAAAACCGCTGGTGTATTACTACTGCCAACGGAAGAAAAGTTTTTGTCTGTCATTTTGTAATTTTTTTTCAAACTATCTGAAAAGTTTGTTTTTATCCTTGTGAATACAGTAGATGGCACTAATTCATCCCATTCCACCGACATATGCACCACCTACTTTCAAAATATTTCTTTTGCCGTTTTTATAATTTTGCTTCTTATATCTTCTCCGGCTTTATACATAGGCATAGTGGCTTTTACACCATGCGTAGGCATCCATTTTTGTTCCTTTTCATTCCAGTACCACCACATATCGTCATAAGCGTGTGTCTGCCCCGGAAATGTACCAACGCCATAAGGGAATTTACTTCCGACTAATGGATTTTTCGTTGGGTTAAAATGAACACCTGCACCAAATTCAATAGCAAGCAAAATACTAAACGGTGCGTAGCCATCTTGTTCTTTTACTTGCCCCTTGGCAAGCAATATACCGTTACACCCCATCTTGTCAGCAGATATGTTTGTCGAAACCGTAACATACTTTCCTAATGGACTCTTTGATATATTCGTTTCAGCAACCTCTACACCACTTTGTAATAGCCTAGAAACAAGTTGTTTACATTTGATAGGTAAATCATCTCTATACTGCAAAAGTTGCTTTTTAAGGTCGTTTAATCCACTTACAGATAAGTCCGCAGTAAATGTTTTTTTTTCCATACTATTTCACATTCCTTTTTAACAAGAACAAGTCCTCATTTAATCCCTCGTCCGCAACACCTTTTACCGTGTAATCAGCACTGCTTTCATCTGGAATTGTGTTATCATCATCCTTGTATAGAATTTCTGACTTTTTCCAAATCACGCTGCCGGATTTCAAAGGCAAATAACCTTTACTAACAATGATTTGTGCATAGTTTGTACTATCATCAATACCATAGTCTTGCCATACAACTTCATTTAACTTATTTGTGATGTTTGCCTTAAACTCAACTGGTTTTGTATAACCAATTGTTGTTTCTCCGGTTTCAATCTTGTTTCCATCATCATCCGTAATGTAAATTACATTTCCCTCTTCGTCTGTATAACTTTCATATATCGGTATTTGCCCGTCTTGCAACGAATAAAACATTTTTTGTTTGTTAGATGCCAATGTCATCAAGGCAACCACCTACTCACTTGATTTAATCTGTTTAATGAGCTGATTCCCGTAAACGCTCAATCCGGCAACAAGGACACCTTGAACAATTGATGTAAACACTGCCATAAGCATTTCTGGTACTGTTCCAATAGATGTATTTGCCATTACCCAAATGGCACAAAGCAAAATACCAAGTACACCTAAAATACAAGGAATGTACTTATCTTTGATAACATCCATTTTTTTAATTCCGACACCGATAATATACAGAACAACTGCTACTACAATCAGTTCCGGTTTTACATAACTCATAATATTATCCATCTTTTCTTACTTCCTTTCCGTTGAGACGTTCTTCAAGTCCGTTAAGCCTGTGATGAGCCTGCTTGCAACTTTCTTCAACTTTAATAATTCTGTCATTGTGCATTTTAATATCTTCTCTCATGGATGATATTTCTGATTTAATCTCTTTAGTATCTTGACCTATATCATCAAGTTTTACATTGATTCTTGTGTTATCTTTAACGCGTTCTTCTATATCTTTTGTGTCTGTCCGCTTATTATTCTTTAGTCCAAAGTAAACAGAAAAACAAACGGAAATAACGCTAATAAGTAAAGCAATCTCAATATTCATACCTTACCGCCTTTCCGCAAATTATAGTGTTTCGTTGCCCTCCACCGCTTACACGAAACGCCCTGCGAGAAATTTAGATACTCTAAACAACTCACGCACAATCTTCTATAAGACCTGCACAAATGGATAAACGCATTTCAAAATATCATCACGACTAACCCAAGTCCTTGAAATTGAATTTTCGCTATGGCTACTTTCAAATGGTGCACCAATCTGTGCAAAATCATATACTGCCAAATTCTTAATTACGGAATAGTAGTTATCGTAAAGGTCTTTCTCAACTTCCTCATCTGTATAAGATGTTGCCTGATAGTTTCTTCTGTTCTTAACTTCTCGTATAGCATCTTTGACCTTTACTAAAATTATGTCAGCATTAAACGTAGGCTCATTTCCATATTCAATTGTCAAATCTGCAATAATTTCTTCTTGCAGTCCTACTTCCATTGCTTCATCCATAATTCAAACTCCTATAATCCGAATTTTTCAATCAACATTTTCTTTAAATCTGCGCCGCTAATCTCTTCCGCTTTATCAAATCCCTGCTCGTTAGCAAGTTTTTGTAAATCAGCGGTAGACATACGATTGATTTCTGTTTTTGTATAAGATTTCTCAGCAGACAGATTTGTATTTTCAGAAAAACTAGAGGTGGATTTCTCCACCTCTTTTGAATTATTTTCTGGAACATCTTCTCCTGCTGCATACCAAATACCATTCTTATTTACGATATAGGGATATATCATGCTTAATACCTCCTACTCTTGTGAATGAACCTCAATTACAAATGTTGAATCCATATTTTCATAAGATGGAAGCACAATCTCAGAAGCGGTTACAGATGTAATAGCTGGTGGACCGTACTCAACTTTCTTTGCTACTGCAATTCCTACTCCATACATAGATACGTCTACATCAGCCACCTGTGAAGCTGTTCTCTCTTCTGGTGTAGTACCAAACCATGTGCCACCAAGAGTACCAGCCGGAAGCAATGTAACCTTATCATCTGGATAAAAATATGCTTCCTTGCCATCATCACCGATGTACATTTTATCATAAAGAACAATGGTAAGTTTTGTTCTTGACTTAACGATTGAAATTACATTATCGTCTGTAAGTTCAATATTTGCTGTAAGGTTCTGTGCAAGAATTGCATTTTTAACCTGCTTGTTCTCTAACAGATAATTAAATGTGTTAGAGTTCATAAGAACATATGTTACAACCTTACCAAGTTTTGCAAGTGCTTTTCTTGCATTATTAAGGTCGGTAAGTGGCTTTGAATTTACTGTGTCGCTCCACATTGCTGTGTCCTGCAACTTTAAGTAATGTTTAGCGGTATATTCTCCGTTAGGGTCGTAATCATACTCATACTTAACGCCATCAGATTCAATTCCGATTGTTGGGTGTCCTTTTGCTGTGGCAAGAAGAGCCATTCTCATTCTTTCCGGAACAACCTCTGCACCTCTTACAAGTGTTGTGGTATCATCATAAATACTTTGTAATGCTCCCTGTAAATACGGGTCGTTTTCATCCTTAATTCTGTCGATTTCCTGTGCATCTTCCTCTGTAATAACCATCTGTTCACGGAAAAATGCCATCTGTGTCTTTTCTGTTTTTAATCCTTCTCTTGCACGAATTGTAGGCAAAGCATCAAAGTTTGATGGTTTTAACGATACCGGAAGTCCTTTGTGTGTTTTAATCCACTTTAAATCAAGTCCCGATTTCTTTCTTTCCGGGAACCACTGTAATCCAAGATAAGGAATATCATTGCTTGCATCGTTTGTAGCTGCAAGCGCAATGGCTTTTGTATCTACTACTTCATTTACTAACATTCTTTTTACCTCCTGTTAATTACTCAAATACAATCATTGGCAGTGCTGTTTTAACTGCTGCATCAATGGTTACACCCGAATGATTTTTAGCTGTTGTTTCGTCAATATAAGCTTTTTTAAGCAATGTACCCTGTGGTCTATCTTCGGTTACATCATGAAGCAAAATACCAACTACTGTTGCTGTGTTGTCTGCAACTCCTGTCTTTCCGATAGGTGTTCCAGCCTTAACAACCTTTTTCCCATTTGCTAATTTGTCTGTTACACTTGTAAAATCAAGTGTCATAGGAATACCCTCAAACGGTTTTCTTTTGAGGATATTTACATCACCCTCGTATGCTGTCTGTTCAAACTGCATCATTTTAATTACCTCCTACATAATGTGATAAAACGTCATTATTCTGTTTCTGACCGCTGTAATACTTCTCTACAAGTTTTTCAGCGTTTGTTTTTTCTTCTCCGCTTCCACCTGTAGAACCACCCGGATTAGGCGTATCGTCAAGTTTCTGTTTCTCATATTCAGCAATAGCCGTTTTTTTACTTTCGGCAAAAATCTGACCGAGAACCTCATAATCTGTAGCACCATCATCTGTAACAACTTTGCTCGCCTGCTCTGCTGTTAATCCAAACTTTTCCATTGCATTTGCTCTCTGTGTGCGAACTGTATCTTTCTTTTCAAGCTGCGCAATTTGTTTGTTTGCCGCTTCAAGTGCCGTTGTTGCTTTTTCAAGCTCCGTCATGTTCTGGCTGTTAAGCTCGTCAAGCTGTGTCTGCAATTCGTCAGCTTTATTAGCTTTTTCCTTATAGCCATCTGCTCTTTCTTTTTCTTTTTTTGTTTCAGCATTGATAGAATTAAGCAAATCTGAAATCTGCTCATCTGTTGGCTCTTCCACTCCAAAAGAAATAAGTTTTTGTTTTGCCTGTTCTCTAGTCATAATTACCTCCGTCAATTCACGTTTTTTAACACGGTTTGCTCCGCTTGAATTGTTCTGTTGTTTTACGCACAACTGCAAATTTTTATAAAATAAAAGAGATAGTCTATTCGACTACCTCTTTATTTACTGGATTGTTATTTTGTCCCACCACATCTGTATCTTTGCTTGTCGGGTACAGATATTCCATTCTGTCTTTTGATTCAAGTGCAACCGCTTCACTGTCACTAAACAAATCAACGGTTTTAATTGCCCTTTTGTAATCAACCCCTGCTTCAAGTAACATTTTAAGTGCTTCTGATTTCGTAAGCAGATTATCTATCTTATTATGGTTGATATGTATTTCAATGTCGCTTGGCATAAGCGTAAAATTTCGCTTTATACGCAAACGATTTAGTATAATTCTAAGAGACATTCTTTCCGATTTTTTTAGTATCGGTTCGTTGATTGCCGTTCTTAGTCCTGCATCATAATGTCCGTTTCGTAGGTTTACTGCATTTCCAGTATCACCTCCGGCATTGTTGTTGGAACGATTAGCCAAACCTTGAATACTCAAAAACCTTTCAAACAAATCATCAAAAACAACTTGACTTTCTGTTTGGTTCAGTTCATTTGTCATTACATCAACGTCAGCTTTATTTTCGCCATTGTTTGATTTAACAACTAAAGCACCCTCTAATCTCATCTGTGAAAATGTTTCATTGTCAATCTCGCAATTCACAAATTTAATCCATGCGGAAACAAACTGCTCAATGCCGTTTACCCGGTCAGAAGATAATGTATTGATTGAATCCATAATAGAAATTGTAATTTCAATATCCGATAATCTTCTTGCATTATTTGGATATTCCACAACCGGAATAGCGTTATTTCCGTTCAAGCCACTACTTTTAATTTTTCCGTCAACAATTTCAAAATACTCTCTTTCCGTATAGCAAAAGTATATTGAATTATCGTTTTCATCTTCTCTAATTTGACAAGAAAAAGCTGGTTTTCCGTTTGAGTAATAAACAACAAACGTATATTGTGGGTTCTCCGAAAACAAAGCAAAGTCGCTTTCGTCAAGCAAATCTCCGTTTCCGTTGTCATTTCCAATAAATCTATAAGCCGTACCGCAAATACTTCGCCAACGGCAAATATCAATATCTACTTCTTGCTTGCTTTCAGAATCCATCGTAACATTTAGTTCCGTAATCTCTTCTGATTTCTTATCGTCTGTTCCACGTAACACATATTGAATAGGCTCTGCACATATTTCAGCAGTTTTACGCTCAACAAGTTCATAAGCAAGATTTAAAACAAGTTTGTTGTTTACCTCCGGTCTATTTACCTTTTTACGGTATAAAATAGGCTGGTCTCCTCTGTAATATCTATCAAGGTAATTGATTTCTTTTGCATTTTGCGTGTGAATCGAAAGTGCCTTGTTTAATTCTTCGACAATATTTAATTTTGTAATTTTGGATTTATTTGTAGAAATTACTTTTCTTCCAAAATTGCATTGATTTACTGCCGTAAACGGTCTTATGTTTTTCCCATAATACTTAAACATTAAAGCACCTCACTAACAAAACGTCATCCCACTCGATGTTGTCCTTTGTAATATTTTTTTCAACTCTGTAATTCCGGTATCTACATGGTAAACAACTCTTTTTCTGCATTTTTTGCAATTCACAGAAATATTCATACTGGAACGTCCATCCCATGTCGATACTTTTCTTCCACATCTTGGACAATATATCGTTTTTGGTTCCGTCATAAAAACCTCGTTTCTTGCAATAAAAAAACACCGCCTTTTTTTGGCAGTGTTTTATTTTGATTTCTTCATTTTATATTATATAATAATTGCGATATGACATACTATGACATATTATCAATCCTTGTATGTTTTTCCATATAGCTTTTCAAATTCCTGTAATGCTCTTCCATGGATTCTAATTGTTTGCCTCCATGAATACGTCATTTCATCTGCAATTTTTTCAAATGTCTTTTTCTCAACATACCGAGCAAACAAAATATGATAATAAATTTCGTTATCAATTCCATCAATTTGCGAAACAATAAAATTCTTTTTGTCTACGTAGGTGTCGATTAAATCATCTAATTCCTCTTCCATCTTTTCAATTTTGCAATAGGTAGAACCAATTTTGTCAAAATTAGGACTTGTCTTTACTCTTTCTTCATTTTTTACAGCAGAAACACTTCGTGCAAGCTCTCTAAATTGCTGTATTTCAGATAACTTATTGTTTATCATTCGGTCAAGTCTACTAATTTGCTGTAAATATGTTTTAGTATCCATAATTTCTATAACCTCCTCTAAATGGGTTTTTTGGCACTTCTATTTTTGCCATACTCCAATTTCCCTCAATGAAGTATGCTAAAGATGCAAGGCAATCCGCCGCATCATCATGTTTGTTTTTTCCAGTAACCGTAAAGCTATATAAATTTGTCATAAATTTTCTGTATTCATGACTTCGACATCCAACATCACGGAAATAAAACTCTCTAATACTTCCAGCCTTATCCCATATCCTTTGCTCTTTTCTCATGTTTGTAGGTGCATATTCAGAACGTAGATTTATTTTTCGTCCTTTTTTCTTTAGTAATTCTTCAATTTCATCCTTATATCCTTCTCCACCTTGATTTGCTTCAAAAAACGCACTTCCAACATCATTATCAATAAACATGTTTGCAACTTTAGGTTTGGTTATTTTCTTTTCACTGTTGTCGAAAACAACATCGTCAATGTAAATTGAACCATCCTCGTACATATAAGCCACCGCAGATGCGAGATAATCTTCTCCTCCTAAAGCAACGTCACAAGCTGCACATATTCTGTAAGGTTCTTCTTCCGGCAATACACCATTGTAAAATCTCATATGTTCTGGATTAAAAACTGCACCGTCTCTTTCAATTGGTTCCTGCTGATACTGCGCATACCAAGATGCCATATCGTCGTTTTCTTCAAACTTTGCTCTTAACGTCCGGTAGTATTGCGTTGTATATCCAACACCATAATCATAATCAAAATTGCTTTCATCGTTTTCGTCCAAAGCCGGTATCTTCAAAATGTCATATCTGATATTTTTTGCTTCTGGGTTATTCTGCAAGAAATCCAATCTATCACTATAAAGGTCGTGCAAACTCCAAATTGTACCATTATGAATTAGTTTGCACTGTTCCTTTTTACGTGACATTACATTATTGTCAAAGATAATCTGTTTTCGTTTGAGTGTGTCCGGGTTAAGCACATCTTGAATACCTTCAAGAATATCATCTAACACCATCCAGCCGTAAGCGTCATATTCTCCATTAAGTCCACTTTCCAATCCTTTCCCAGAAAGTGTTTTGTACTTCTTTTTTCTCACAAGGTCTACTTTATGATTTTTTGAATCCGTATCAGCAACTTTTACTTTTGGAAATACATCGGAAAAACAATATGTTGGGTCTGTCCAGATTTCCATGACACCAGTTAAAAATGCTCCGCCTAATCCCTCTTTGTATGTCACATACAAATTGCTTTTTTCTGCGTCTTTTGCACAATGCCATGACATAGCAAGCGTTATTATCTGACTCTTACCAGTCCTTGGCGGCATGTGAATAAACAATTCGTCAAGTTTTCCATCTTCAAGTTCCTGCAACTTATCGGCAACTTGTTTGAGTGTTTTTCTTCTAGGCTCGTAAAATCTTTCTTTCTTAGGTCTGTTTTTTTCTATGTAAAGAATGTAACTATCAAGAATGTAAGGTGCTTCATAAAGCAGTAAATCGTAATATTTATCTAAAATATCATACGACTGCTTGTTTTTTTGAGATTGTGTTTCAAGCCAATTAAAATCAGCACCATTTGTAATTGATTTTATATACTCAAAAATCAGTTCTTTTGCTCTTGTAGAAACTTTCAATCCATATTCACGGTCTTTTCTTCCGCAAAGTATAATTTTACTTGCTTCGCAATATGCATCTATTACACTACGGTCTATACCATTCCGTAATATGTATTTTTCGTATTCTTTTATATTTTTCTCATCTTCAATTGTATGCATCAAAAAAGCACCTCCACACAAGCAGAGATGCTATAATAGGCATCCTGCCTATAATTTTTCTAGGTTAGCGACTAACTCCGTTTGTTAGCCGGTAATAAATCCACTTACAAATATCCCAATAGTTTCAAAAATACGCCAATTATTATTAGCACGAAACACATCATCCCAAATGTCTTAACCAAAACATTTAACATTCCGTCCCAGTAATCATTGCCATCTTTCATAAACACAACACCGCCCTTGCTACATTAACACATTCCTCCCTGTCTTTCTCGCTGATGCATTCGCCCTCTGCATTATAACGGCAAGAACCAAAATTACACTTTTTGTTTTCATAAGCATTATTCACATTATCAATCCATTCACGGAACGGAATGTTGTTAATTGTAGTATTGTCCAATTCTTCATCAATCGTTTTTTGCACTATTTCTTGTATTGATATTTTCATTCCTCATAAACCTCTCAAAATCTTCCATACACTCATTACATAAATCATAGGTCATATTTAATATGCCACTCATTGTGATTGAGTTCATACACAACAGTCCTACTTTTATCTCTTTCCCACACCTGTCGCAAGTGTGCCATTCTTTTTGATGTTTCATTCTTCCACCGCCTTTTAAACTAACCCTAGCATATGCAAAATTTCAAGTTCACATATTTCCCTCGAATCTTCTCTTGTGTGAATAAGGATTTCGTGCAGTTTCTCATATTCCGATTGACTACACTTATATTTATTAAAATTACTTGAAAAGCAATAATATAAACAATATCCATATCCTTTTCCAGCAATATTTTCATAAACATTCTTGCCGATAATATTATATTTTGACGTTTTCAAAACTTTGTTTTTTTTGTCTATGAAATACTCCTTTTCTTCTGATTCTAATTTCTCTTGAAGATATTTCAAAAAAAATTGTATATCTTTTTCAGACTTAGAAACATACAAAATAGTTTTTTCCATCAATCCACCAACTTCCTACCACACTTAGGGCAATTATTGATTTCATAATCAAAATCCATAAAATTATCTCCCGTTGCGAAATGTATATAAACACCGTGTTCATCTTTGTATATGTAATCTTTGTATTTTGTGCTTGTGTAATCTTTGGTATAAATGTTTTTGCAAAATTCACACATTTCCATATCCCCTTTATCAATCCACCAATCATTTCTTTCTCCCAACGTGAAATATCCAAAACACAATCATTCCTATGCTTCGTGGTATGAATAAAATTGGAAAAAAAACATAACATAATAGTGCAATCATTACACATCCGAACATATTCATTTCTGTTTCTTCGTACAGATACTTTGATACAAAACCGTAATAGCATAATGCACATATATCTTTGCTATCTACATAGTAAAAATACATGAAATTACCTAAAAACAACCATAAAGCATAAACAGCAATTAAATATTCCATTCTATCACTCTCCATATTTTAACCCATAGGGTGCGTTGGTAAAACGTATTTCCACACCTCTGGCATATTATTTATTCATCTTCTTTGTTATGCTTGCAGTAGACAAGCAAATACTCTGCAATCTGTTTTAACTCATCAATGGTATATTTTTTTGTTTCTCGTGGTTCTCCAATAGATGGATTTTTCACTTTGCGCATTGCGCTAGTAAGTATTTTGACAAAATCCAAAGGGTTTGAGAAACAATCCATGGTATGTATCTCATTTTCTAATTCTTCTATTCTGTCTTTATAACCGGATAATTCACTTATTGTTAAAACACATAACGACGCATAATCTCCGCTATCGAAATCTCTTAGTGCAGAATCAGTAAATCTTGAACGCAATCTAACGTATTTATCTAATTTACTTTCAAGACAAAATTTTTCTTCTCTTTCAATTTTGTAATCTTCAAGAGAAACAAATTCTCCGTTTGCGTAATCAATTCCATCTTTATCAATCGTTCTTCCGTTTTTGAAATTGTAAGTTTTAATAATCCTTGCCATTTTACACCTCCAGTTATATTCGGTTTCTTGTGTTGGAAAGTATTATCCGGTCACTTATTACTATTCTGTCCATACTCTACTGTCAGACAACCAACACAAGCATTTTAATTATTTCAGCAAGATCCCGCACTGCTTGCGATTCTTTTGCGTCCGGCTACTTTGGACACTGGGAACTATCGCAACAAAACCATAAACCCCACCGGACCTTGTGACGGTCCTTTAATCAGCTTTCCGCTAGTGGGCGAAAGAAGGTTCATGTCAAAGCAAAACATGAACAAACCATATACACCGAATTGCCGGTGTTGTATTCCGATTCGCTCTCGGCTAGAACGGATATACATTGCCCCTCTTCGTGATTCACACTCCTTATCACGTTTAAGAGTTCAAGGGATATGGTAAAACTCTTAATGAGTTATAAAATATATCGCCACAATTGACGCACAAAAATTGATTATTGACATTATTCTCTCACGAGGTTTTTCGCCTAACACTATGTTCAAAAACGAAACTACCACCATGAGTCCAAAATAAACCACAGAAATGTATCGAATCAAAAAACTAATCATCACGGTTCCTCCACTCTTCGCATCCGTGATCGTGTGACATAATCAGATGCATAGTCACTGTTCATATTCTCGCACACATAACCATTCTCACGGCTATATGCAGCATATTTACAATTTCCACAACACAGTTTTTCGTTATCGTCCATCCTTGAAGTCCTCCATTTCTTTTACACTCATTCCAACAATTCCTGCCGAACCATCCGAATCCGTATTCTTGAAATACTCTCCGTTCTGCGGAAACATAAAACGGAACATTGCGTAATTTGCTACGTCGCAAAGATATTCCGTGTTTCCAGTCTCTTCAAACTTCGCAAGACACTTTTTAAGACTTCCAATCGCATCCACATTTCCGGTTGCGAAATTTCTGCTTGCCTTGCCATATTTGTAATAGCTCTGACATATCAACGCTTTCCGCTTATCGTCAAACGCTTTTGAGTATTCCGTTTTCAGTAATTCATTTTCCATTCTCAAAACCCCTTTTTTATTTTTTCGGGAGTATGGGGGACTTAGTAGGCGGTTTTTTAATTCCCCAATAGAGGGGCAGGGGGTAGGCTGCTAGTTCTCCATTTTTTTCGGTTCGTAAAACTACAATTATACGAACTTTTACGGTTTTCCGTTGTTTATCCGTCTTTTTGTTCGATTTCAATTACTTCCTGTGCCGGATTTGTCAACTTTGGAAGCTCGCTATCTGCTAATGATTGGCTGTTTTGGTTGCCGACCTGCACCGGAGCAGTCTCTGCCATACCGTAAGCCGCCTTTGCAATAAATATCAAATTGGCATTTGTTCCGGTCTGGTTATGCAAGCGGTTAAGAGTGAAAGATTTGCAAATATTAAACCATTTTTTGACTGTGCTACCATGTGCAGTGCTAACCCTATACCTACCCATAGACCAATCTGTAAACGTATTTCTGTCAATACCAACTAAAAAACTAAATACTTCCAGTGTTGGTAATACTTTATACTTAGCACATATACGGACATAAATATTAAATATATCATCCAGTAAGTCTATATCATCATTACTAGGCTTTTGGATATTATCAGCAATGTAAAAAATCATAGATACAAAGTTATCAGCTACACTTTCAGCATCTCCATCTAGTTCCGTGTCTATGTACTCATCTACCAACCTGAATATATCGTTCTGATATACCTCAATACCTACTTCGCTTTTAACCGTGTTATCTTTCACAACATCACCTCCAAACATTACAAAAATAAAAAAACGCCAACACAAGAAAAATAAAAAGTTATCCTCTTGCGTCAGCGTCTGCTGCCGTCTGTGTGCTACTGTTTCCAGAGCAATAAATTAATATCTGCCCTTACTATACACGATACACAAGTTGTTGTCAATAATAAAATTTATAATATTTATTTGTCGAGTTCGAGCCGTTTTTATAAATCCTGGGTACGGCGTCGGGGAATCTGCCCGACTATATATATATACTTATCTTCTCTAACCTAACCTAACCTAACCTAATCTGGTTTACACTTTGGAAACAGATTGGTTACAAGTTGTTAGCATGGCTGTATACAACATGATTACAAGTTGATTACAAGTTGATTACAAAAAACGCACAAAAAAGACGGCTAAAAAGCCGCCCTTTCTCTTTCTGGAATCACTCGCCAATATACTGGTTATATAGTTCCGTCAATGCTTCAGCGTCCAAATTGCTTTCCAACGCATCCGAAGCCTCGAACGGCTCCGTTTCCTCGTGGTCAAGAACGTCGGAAATTCCGACAGTGTATTGTTTGCCGTCAACCTCAACCCAAACGTTGGCGGCGTCGTTCTGAACTCCGTTCCCTTTCAGTGCTTCCTGCTGGAATGAATCGAAATCCATTACGGCAAGGTCAAAGTCGGAACCCTCGACGAATTCGCCGCTTTCGTCTGCTTTGAAGTACTCCAAAGCGTATTCTTCAACGTCCGTTAAATGTTCGTTATAGCGAGCATATCTGCAACGGAGAGCGGCAAGCTCTTTCTTGGCTTCTTCCTTCTTCTCTATGCTCCATCTTTTCAATTCTTCCGGGTTGGTATCGTTGCCCCAAATTGTGTCACCTTTCTGAAATTTCTTCATTTCCTCGTTGGTTGCTCTGAATTCCCCTTTTAACAATCTAACCATATTCAACATATTCTTCACCTTTTCACGGTCTTCCGTGCCTTTCTTTATTTGATAAGTCAATTATAATCTACTTTTAGAATATTGTCAACTATTTTTTTCTAAAAATATTTTATTTTTTCTTCATCCGTCGGAATCACTTCCAATATATCCCCTGGTTGGCAGCGACACATAACACAAATTTTATTTATGGTGTCTAAATTTACCATCTTACCAGTTCGCAAGTTTGCGTTTGTTTGTCCTGAAAGCAGTTTTTCCTTTTGTATGCGTGTTTGATTGTATCCGTGTTTTTTTAGCAACTCCAGAACATCGGTTTTATATCTTATCAAAGTTCATCACCTCCTAGCGTTTTAATTGTATCATATATATAGGAAGAAAGCAAGAAAAAATATTCACAAAAAAGATTACAAAAATACTTGACATTATTCTAAAAGTAGGTTATATTATATACAGAAACAAAAAAGGCGGCAAGCCTACCAAGCACACGCCGCCACCAATCAAAAAAAGAAAGGTAAGGGAATTATATCATAGATTCCCGAAAAGGTGAAGAATTATGAAAAAAACAAATAGTAAAGAGGTTATGAAAGCAATCGAAAACAAAATAATTGAAAGTTATGAAGCAGCCGAGGAATATTTTTCATATGACGGGAAAACGGCAAAAACCGAATACAACGAAATTTGCAAAGACATTTTGACAGCTTTTGAAATTGAAAAATGCAAATATGACAACCGGTATATTGCGGGAAGAATCAGCAGGCAGGATTTATTTATTGATTGGATGAGCGGACTACCAACCGCATTTCCTGTTTCTGATGATATTTTTCTCGGCTCTGCCATTGATTGGCTTGCTGATATTTTAGACGAGACGGAAGAGGAAAAAGAAAAATATACAGAGGATAAGGCAGAAATAACAGCGTGCAAGCTGCTTTATAGAGAGCTCGCAAAGCATGCGGAGAAAGCCAAATAATCAAAATTAGCAAGCTAGGATTTACCGGGGTTCGATTCCCCGGCTTGCTTTTCCCTTTTGAGGGATAAAAATAAAAAATAGGAAGGTGGTTATATTATGATAAAAATTGATATGTGGTACAGTGACAAAAAAGAACAAGCTACGAGTTTAGACATTTATTTTAACGATTTAGGCGCTTTTTACACCGGAAATATTAGAATTTTCGGGAAATTAGTTGGCGATTACTACGCCGACACAGTGCAAGAAATACAAGAAGCTTTTCCACATCTTGCGAAAAAAATTGATGAGTGCTTGAATTAGACAAAAAAGAAGCTGCGCCGGTTTTTTCCGGCGGTTTCTTTTCTTGCATTTTGGCAAAATAAAAAAGATTGGAGGCGGTGACATGGTTAAATCATTGCAAAAATGGCTAGAGAAATCCGGTTATAATCCGGAAAAAATCAAACTTTTCGGAGGTGGCGAAGCGTTGGAGGTATCAACGCCATACCAAGGACAAACACCAACGGCGGAACAATTCGCAACATTGGCAGAAATCCGGCGGCACGTGTCAAGGCACTATGCCGGGATAAAGGTTGAACCGCGCGGATTTTATTCATCAATTTACATTTATTATCACAATTAGCCGGATGCGTTCCGGCTTTTTGTCGTGCGCTCTGCCTGCCTTTGGTGGGCTTGCGTCCTGCTGCCGTTTTGCTTTTCGCAAATCTCCGGCGGTGTGTTTGCGATACAGAAAAACAAAAGATTGTTTTTATCATGCCGGATGTGTTCCGGTTTGGTTTGGATGCAAAAAACGCATAGCACCTTGACAACGCTTTATATTAGCCGTATACTGATTTTATATATCTATCGTAATATAGTTATAGGCTCATGAGATAAAAAGGCAAAATAAGAGCCTTTGAACGTCTCACAAGGGCAAGCCTTTATTTAGTGTA
>OKSD01000690.1_pt1 | contig 36178 bp, 39 predicted proteins | sample 1601221 | NCBI WGS metagenome assembly OKSD01 (sample SAMEA3541550, study PRJEB24748) | human gut metagenome | biome: human gut; feature: human-associated habitat; material: faeces | place: China | collected 2012
GGCATGAACGGAAATCCGTCATCATCACATCGCAGTATCCATCCTCCAACTGGTATGACATGGTAGGCGACCCGACAATAGCCGATGCAATCCTTGACCGCATCATACATACGGCCCATACCATAGAGTTATATGGTGAAAGTATGCGAAAGTTAAGGTCTAAGAAAAACGAGAAATATTAAAAGGGTAAAATAATATTGACCCCCAACACCAGGACTTTAAAGGGGCAATCATATTGTAGCCAAAGGTGGGCAAATCTTGGGTGGCCAAAAGGGGCAAAGTTGAGTGGATTTTCCACGTGTGCCGGGCAAGATGGAATGTGAGGTTCTTTTTAATCCCGCACACATCGGCAATCTCTTTCAGGTAGGCATTCAGCTTTTGGTTGCTGATTATAGGCAATATCTTTCCGTCCGGCAGCTTGCCTTTGTATTTCTTCAATATCATTTTGGGAATATCCAACAGGGGAACATTCACGTCCGTGTTGGTCTTTTGCCGCTTCGTCATTATCCACAGATTGCCGTCAAATGACTTTCGGATATTCTCTTGCCGCAGGTTGGCGACATCACTGTAAGCCAGACCGCAGAAACAGGAAAAGATGAACAAGTCCCTGACGTGTTCCAAACGCTCGGAAGCCATTTTCTTTTTGAGGATGATTTTTATCTCGTCTTCCGTCAAATAGCCCCTGTCCACTTTTTCCAGCCGGATTTTATAGCTGGCGAACGGGTCTTTGTCCAGTATGCCATTGTTTCGGGCTATGATGATGATGCACTTGAAAAACTGCATGAACTTGGCGGTGGTGTTGTAACCGCACTTGCAGGCTGTACGCAAATACAACTCGAAATCGGTAATGAACATCGGGGTTATTTCCCAGATGGAAATATCAGAAAGGTTATATTTACTCTGTATGAACTCCGCAAGGTGACGGCGTGTAACCTCATACTTGCGGTAGGTCGCTATCGTCTTGGATATGCCAACAAGCTGTTTCACGTCCTCATTGTGCTTTTGGAACAAGGTAAGGATGGTTTCGTGGTTCTCGCTGTGTCCCAAAAACTCGTTTTTCACTTTCTCGGCAGTAACGTAATTATCACGCCGCTGCATTTCGTGGTAGATGGTGTTCAGCGATGCGTTTATATCGCTTAACATACGGTTGATACGTCCGGCTTCCGCCGTGCGTCCGATAGCCTTGCCAGCCTTACCGTCCCACATTTCAGGCAGCACGTCCAATTTAGTATTAAAACGGCTTGCCACACCGTCCACTGTGATACGGGCGAAAAGGGGGTACGCACCGCCCGCTTTCTGCTTGTCTTTCTTTGCGTAAAAGCAAATGTTGAATGTCGATTTCATATACTCACTTTTTAGTTACAAAAATACTGTAAATGCTTAAAAATGAGTTTTATGCAGGCTCGCCAAACACCGACAGAAGTTCGCCAATTTCCGACTATCTGTACCCCCTTTTTGATTTTGTTTGTCGGGGGTACGAGTTAGGTTAGAAACCTTGTCTTTTAGGGGCGAAAAAATGTACTTTAAGGCAGACACAAGGGGATAAAAAAGTCCCACAAATCATTGAATTTGTGGGACTTGTCTGTTCGTTGTCCGGTTTTGTCCGTAACGTTCAGCGGAGAGAGAGGATTATGAACCAATCTCTCCGAAAATCCTTATTATCAAGGTGATAACTATTTCAAAAAGTACGCTTGTAACGATTTAGTAACGGTATTTTGTCTGTCATAGTCGCCTAATGACTTCTTCTTGTCTGCCCGTTTTTTCATTACATTGCAAAGATACAAAAAATATTTGATTAACATATATTTCTCCTATTCAAAAAAATATTTTTTATAATATCCTATGAATGTCTTCTCTCATTATGGGAGATATATCCAATGTTTCTAAGTCTAATTGTCTAAGCCATGCCAAACTTTCACTTTGAGACATATGTGTATTCGTAATATATTTCTCTGATAGAGTTATTACTGTATTACGACTTAAACCTAAAGCTAATAATGATAAATGTGTTTTTTCAGAAACACCAAATTCCAACCATAAATTTAATTGAGGGATGTTCGTTTTCAAATCATTTCGATTTTGCAATTCGAGAAAGTATCTTAATATGTCAATGTAACAACTTGAATCTTTGGCAAAACTAAAGCGAACAAAATTCTCTATATTATCCATAACCTCTCTGATAACTACTGGCAATCGTTTAGAACACGCGTATTTTGGATTACGTTGATACGATTCATAACTTTTCTTGATTATATATGACAATGGCTTTCCTGTCATCCAATTTATCAATAAAATTGCACGAGATGTATTTAAGGATTGAGGATAATTACTTAAAGTTTTCCCAATACGACCTACTAATTTAGTATATTCTTCTAACGCATTGCTATCGTTGGGATATACAGGAATATAATCTTCAATTCGTTCTGTTCTATCAGTAAAGTAATCAAATAAATTTTGTTGTGCGATAGGAGAAATTCCCGGATTACGTTTAATAATATAATCTGGAAGTGTTATATGGTGGGCTTTTGAAGACAAGATATCAATCAAAGCGTTATTAAAATCATTATCTACTCTGGGCTCTTGATTGATAATATATTTAATATAATAATATCCAAAAGCAGACTCCCATGATGAATTCATTTCATTACGAGGTGTGTCTTTTTCGAGATATTCTAAAAAATCAGTTCCATTTTCTTCAATAATATCAATGGCGCGAGTTATTATTTGTTTGGATTTATTTGGATTGGGTTTAACTTCCCATTTATCTGGTTCAATACAGATTATATTTCCACAAAATTCTTTACCCCAACGGCCAGCTCTACCAGCTAAATTCCAAAAATCATTAGCATTAAGCGGATTCCCTTTCCCTCTACGAGGGTTACGTATAATAATTGACTTTGCAGGTAAATTTACTCCTTCTAATAAAGTTGATGTACAAATCAAATAACGAATAAAGCCTTCTGAAAATAGCCGTTCTATTTCGGTTCTTATCAACAAAGGCATATTTCCATAATGGAATGCTATTCTTTTTTCTAAGACCTGCGCTAAGGTATAGCTTGGATGTATTGTTTGTTTTACTAATTTGATTAACTCTTGAATTTTAGCGTCAATCGGCTGTACATCGAGAGCACTATACAATAAAGTCGCAATATCTTCAGATTCAGCGGCACCATTGCTATAGATTAAACATGATCCATCAACGGCTATTTTTTGTGCAATAAGAGCTATTTTCTTTAATTCGCTATTAGGACGATCTTGTAATGTTATGTATCCTAATTTAAATGACGCATGAACAGTAGCAAGTGTCAAGCTCCATTTTAGCGTATTTCTTGGAACTTGAGAAACATAAATTAGATTTTGATTTACGGCTACAAATTGAGTATTAACTTTTGCTTTTCGAATATTTTTATGGATATTGTCAAGCAAAATTTCGGGATTAGAAGTAAAAGGGCTTGAAAAATATACTTTTATATTATCATTTTCCGCAACTAATTCTTCTAACTTCTGCTGCAATAAGATACCTCTATTTCCATCTTCTATTTTGTGAGCTTCATCTATAATTAGTAAATCTATTTTTATTGGAGTTTCTGAATTGTTAATTAGAAACCAATGTAGTCGCTCTTGAGTAAAGACAAAAATATTAGATTTCTGCAAATCTATTTCATCGTGAAATGGCGGAACTGTTGATAGATTTACGTCATTTTTAATATTGTTTTTTTGGAAATGTTTATTTAAATCAGCTTCAACTTGACTAATAAGTGCTCTCGTCGGTACAATATAAATAATATTGGTTTTACTGCTTAATAATGTCTCAGTTAAAATAGTACATAATATATATGATTTTCCAGCAGAAGTTGGAGCTGAAATACTAATTGCATCATTATTTTTATATTTATCATATACCTCGCTTTGAAATCTATTCAATTCATATAGTTGGTTATTTACAAAAATCGAAGAATCAAAAATAGTTTTTGTATTTTCTATTTTTTGCTGAACTGAAAAAGCATCTGCGAAATTCTTATCTAAATATTTTCGCTGAATTGACATTTCGATAGCTAATCTATTTGTCAAACACTCTAAAATATATGCTGCAGCACTTTTTTGAACTTGATTACATGAGGGTAAGGCTAAACAAGTTTGTGCAATCCTCAATGCAGCATCAAGATAAACACTATTTTGAGATTGGCACAATACAGAAGCTATACCTAAAATATTATTCCAATCTATTGATGAAAGTAAATTGTCTCTATCTTGTTCCCATTGTATTTCTGATATACTATCGCATACAGAAAGGGTAAGTAAAGCCTCATATTGACGACGGAAACTATTCAGTTTGTATAATTTATCTTCTAACATTTATTTTATTCTTTCCAAAAAGTATTTACGAAACTCCTCAACCGAAGGAAATGGCATCAAAAAAACATGGATTTCTTTTTGTTTTAGATTGGGATACTTACTAATACCCGTTTCAAGTAACTTATACCATGAATTTAATTCTTCATCGAATTGAGATTTGATAAGGTCTGTTGTCCTACTTAAATCACTATCTATAGGATATTTATCACTATCAAATCCTACAAAACATATTCCCTTGTAAACTAAATGATTAGACAATTCATCGTCTTTGTCAAAAAATCGGACTAAAAGATCTTCAAAATCAGGATCATTGACATTTGCACTAATATTTGAAGTAATCAGTTGCAAATCGCGCTCTTGAGTTGATGAAGCACCTAAAGTATCTAACAAAAATCCTTTAATACTATCAACGCAAGCCGAGATCGCACTGGCTATATTTTTATACATTTTTGATTCACCCCAATACAAATGTAGATTCTGTTTTTTGTCATCAAATCCCACATGAATACCATCAGCGCCTTGATAATGAAGTTGTCCCGATGTTTTAAGAGACATTTTACTAAGCAATTGAGGAAGTTTCAAAAACTCTTGAGTTAATATATATAATAAAATTTCTCCACCTTCACCTGTTTTCTCTAAATCAGTGAAAAGTGCATTTGCCTTATTCTTCAGCTCGATAATCTTGGCTGGAGACCCTGTTTCTTGCAAATATCTACTTGCAAGATCAATATCTTTTTTAGGAATAGCATATTCCACTAATTTAGTGTCTATGTAATCTATTAAATCTTTAAGCCGAATATTACCATTTGCATCAATTTTCAGCATATGGCAATAAGCTTTTGTATTCGTATCTTCAATTGCAACATTATGGGATAATTGTTCTATTCTTGACAAAAGTTCTCCCCTCGTCTTAACCAAAAGGCAATCTATTGCTGCGTCAATATCTATTCGGCTCATATTCTGTTTGAATCTTTATTTCGGCATTTTCTGCTTTATACTTTATATCAAAGGCGTTACGAATATAGTGAAAAAGTTCTTATCAGTAAACAATGTAATACTTTATTTAACTCTTTCTTAGAAAACAGAGATAATATATTTCTCAAATCTGCCTAATAATTCGTTTACCTCCATTTTCGCTGTCTTCCCATCGCGTCGTGGCGTCGTTACGTTGCAGGTGCAAAGGTGTTTACGAGGTCTTGACGGACGTACAAGGTCGAGCCTTGCGGTTTTGCGAAAAATCTTCCCTGCGTCCTTGCGGTTGCGAGGTATTTGTTCTCAAAAACCTTGTACGTCCTAACCTCTACACCGAAAAGCCCCTGAAACGAAACGACCGACGCGACCGAAAGACGCATCAAAAAAAAAATGTCGGATAAACGAGCGGCAGATTAGGATAAGAAACTCACTCCCTCCACTCTCAAATCCGCATCAATCAAGAAAAGGAGGTCAAAGATGAAAGCAACATTAAAAATCGCATTTTGGTTGGTTCTGGAAATGTTTGTCAGCAGTATGTTCGGCGACAGTATCTGGGCATGGTCGATAGGTCTATGGCTCTGCAAGGAGATTATAGAGGGTATTATCCGCTTTCTGTTCGGCTGCATCGTCTTCCTGCTTTCTGCGGTCGCCCTTTTCGGTTTTTTCTTTTGGTTATTAACACTCTAATTACAAAGCATTATGAACGTAACGATCGAATCTTTCTTTTGCCCTTATTGCGACGAAGTGACGGAGACCTATTTCCGCCTTGTGAACACCATTCTTTTTGCCGATGGCGAAGAGAGCCTGCGGCAAGGTATCGAACGCTTGAAAACCCAAGTGCCGCTCGACGACTATTTCGTGTACGGTTTCGGCGCACATCATCTATGGGTACACCAGCGCAAGCCCAGCGACCAAACCCAATATTTCAGGTGCAGGCTGATGAAAGCAGAGTTTTAACCCCTAAAAGATTATGACAATGAAAACGAAAATGACAGTAAACGGCGTATCGGTTTGCCCGACGGGAGAAGAACGCCACGAGTATTTTACCCTCACTCTTTCCCCACGCAGAAAGAAACGGCTTTGTCAATACGACTACCGACATACGGACGGCGAATTGTTCTCCTGCGTCGCCCCGACATTGGAGGAGTGCCGAGCAAAACGGGATACATGGTTGAATAATAGAAACAATAAATAGACGAACGGTGAAAAAGAACACAGTAAATTACCAGACATTGATAGTAACCTTTGCGGAGCCAATCCGCACATTGGACAACTATTTCGACGACGTGGAAGCATGGGGTGTCGCCTCGCTCAAAGAGTGGATCGACAGCTACGAAAGCACACGCTTCACGCAGACGGACGACTGCACAGCGGTCATTACCTCGGAATACAACGCAGAGTATGTGCAGGAGTGGCTGCAACGCCATACCTCCATCACCAACCTTATTTCGGCATAAGTTCAACCCACCTAAATAGAATCATTATGAAACCTATACAAGAATATACCAAGCAAGAGAAGTTAGAGGCAATTTTGGAATACAACCCGTGCCGAGTAGAGCGTAACGCAGTCCTGCGTTACCTCTTGGCCGTCCGTCGGGACAACGCCGAACAGATCGCCTATTTCGAGAGTTTCGGAAACAGCGTCCACAAGATTATCCTTAACGTGCGGACATACGAACGTGGACTGCTTTTCGGCTATGCGGCCAAGCAATTCGACGAGTACGGATGGATACGCGGGATGATCCCTATCGTGGAGCGTATCGAGCTGGATATATTCAATACAATCCTTATCGGGCAGTCGATAGACGGCACGTATGCCGTTACGGTCGATTGGAGCACGGGCGGTGCAGGCGGCGGCAGCCATCCGTCGGTCTGGGACGAGCCGATCAGCGACTACAAAACCGCCGTTAAACAAGGCATCACCGAATTGGAACAGCGTTACACCTATGCGATGGAGCATAGCTCCGACGGTTGCAACTACAATGCCTCGAAGATTCGCAGACTCATGGCGAAACTCAAAGAGATCAAACAGCAATATTTAGAGCCGAGGCAACTCTCCTTATTTGACGTCGCTTGAAACCGTCTCGAAAAAAAGAATACCTCCGACAGCCCAAACTGCCGGAGGTATTGTCTATATAGCATAGCCGATATTACAACGCCCTGACTTTCTCCATATCCGCCCACATCCGGCTCTTTTCCCCCTTGACCGTTGCAAGGTGTTCAAATACGATTTGCTTGGGCAGCACCTTGTGGCAAAAGTAACTCGAACCGAAATACACGGCGTTCTTTTCCGAGTAGTTTATCCGTTTGTCGAACAGAAGTATTTGCATCTCCCGTTCTTTGAAAAATCGACAGGGAGCACTGCTGTTCAACCACAAATTCGACAACAGAAGCGCGAACGGCTTACCCAGCGCAAGACAGCGTTCCACGACCTGCTGCTTGCGACTGAACGGCGGATTGGAAACGATCATATCCCACTTCGGCGGCTCATACTCGAAGAAGTCCTGCCCCATGAAGATATGCGAGAAGACGACCTCGTGCCCTGCCTCTTTCAGCGCGATGACAAACTCGCTGTTCTCGGTATCGAACGGACACCAGACGACGGCGTGCCGTGGCAGGAACTTGATAATCGGCAGTACCGCATGACGCGGCGTGTATTGCTCGTCGCCGAGCGGATGTTTCTTGTATCCTACGTAAATCATAACTGCACCTCCTCTTCGTCTTTGCTCTCATTGTTGAACGAATTATGCAAAGCTTTGCATAATGACTTTTATGTAGAGTAAATCTTTATGTAAAGCAAATCTTTTCTATAAATTTATAGCTCTGTTAATTAGATAACTGCGAGTACAGCTTTTCATAAACTCTTTCCATAAATATATTTGCATTGCATCGGCAATTCAGCCAGCATTAAACAATATTTTATGGAAAGAGAAATCAATCAGCTTGTTTCAGGGTGTTACCAGTTTTTGGTTAATAACAATTACACCCCCAGTACTCTGTTTCAGTACAAATCATTATGGAAGCGTGGCATTCTCTCATACATGGAAGCCAAAGGGGAAACCATGTATTCAGAGAGATTAGGGAATGACTTCATCATAGATTGTTACCCGGATATGGATAACAGTCCGACAGCAGCATCCATGTCAAGAAGCATTCGTTTTCTAAATGATTATCTTAAATTGGGGTATGTGAGAGAAAAAGCATTCCAACCTGTAGATTACCCCTTGTGTGGAGAAATCGGTTCTTACATGGAATTATTCATTTCCCATTTACAAGAGAATAGGAGAAGTCCGATTACAACAGGTGGATACAGAAGAGGATTATACCATTTTTTGACCTATCTAACCAAACAAGGCATAACTACCGTGAAATCAATAAAAGAGCATCACATATTACAGTTTATTTCAACTTGGGAAAATTCAAAATCACTCATAGTTAGCTATTTACATGTGTTATTTCGTTTTTGGCACGAGAAGCATATCACTGCAAGTAACTATGAGGAAATATTGAAAGCATACCGATGGCGTAGGAAAGAACGTATTCCCTCTTTTTTCAACAAGGAAGAAGTCATGCGCATTGAGCATTCCATCGACAGAAGCGGTAGTGTCGGAAAACGGGATTATACCATGTTCTTGTTGGCAAGCCGTCTTGGACTTAGGGCTTCCGACATTGCAAAACTCAAGTTTGCAAATATCAATTGGGAAAAGAATGAGATAACCATTATCCAATATAAGACAAGTAAAGAAATAACATTGCCACTATTGGCTGACATTGGTAACGCTATAATAGACTATCTTCAATATGGACGCCCAAAATCCACTTCCCAACAAATCTTTATATCTTCCAGAGCACCATATAAACCTGTCACATCCGGCATTGTATGCGGGGCTATCAGGAAAATAATCGAAGAATCTGATATTAAGATAGGAAACAGACATCACGGGGCGCACTCCTTGCGACATAGTCTGGCAAGCTGTCTTATAAACTATGAAACTCCGATACCCGTCATTACTGGTATCTTGGGACATGAAAGTAGTACCACTACCATGACATATCTGCATTTGGACATTACTTCGTTGCTTAAATGCTCACTTCCGGTTCCGGCAGTGTCGGATGAATTTTATACACAAAGAGGAGGAGCTTTCTATGAGTAAAAAAGTAGAATACAAAAGCGCACTGTCTTTCTACTTAGAAAGATTTGCGGCATTAAAAGAAGCGGTAGGATATAATACACGTGCAATCAAGTACAAACTTCTTGAAATAGATAGGTTTTATGTCGAAAACAACATAGAAACGCCTATCATAACAAAGGAAATCATAGATAAATGGCGTAGTTCCAGAATAAATGACCGCATCGGTACTCTACATGGGAAATATTCCACGTGGGCTCAATTAGCCCGGTTCATGAGCAGAAACGGTTGTGAATGCTATATTCCTCAGTTACCACGTTATACACGCAGTATGCGTGATGGGTATGCACCCTATATATTTACACATGAACAGATGGAGAATATCTTTGCGTGTAGCGATAATCTGCACTTACGTAACAATGACGTAAGAAATACTTTGTTTTGTGTTCCCTCAATTCTCCGTTTGCTTTACAGCACAGGCGTTCGTATATCCGAAGCCTTATCCATCAGAAATGAGGACATAAACATAAATGACAGATATATCCATATCTGTAAAAGTAAAAACGGATGTGAGCGTCTTGTTCCAATAAACGATGAGCTCAGGTCGGTTATGGCACAATACCAGCTCTATCGTGACAGGATACCATTGAAGAATATTAATAGTCCCAACAGCCTGTTTTTCATAAAGCCTGACAGAACGGCGTGCCAGCAGCAGGCTATATACAAATGGTTTCGGAAAATCTTACGCAGGTGTGGCATACCATATACCGGGAACTGTCAAGGACCACGTCTTCATGACCTGCGCCATACAATGGCTGTACACGCATTAGAGCAAATGGTTCGTAACGACATGGATTTGTATGTTGCCATGCCAATCATATCCGCATGTCTGGGACACAAGTCCCTTTCCGCTACCGGACAGTATGTCAGATTGGCTCACGAAATGTTCCCGGAATTAGCAGAACAATGCTCACAGCTCACTTCTTTCGTATATCCTAATATATAAAGCCTATGAAAACAAGCACGGACTTTGCAATACATTTAAGTCGTTTTTTATCGGAATACCTACCCCATGAAAGGGGTATGAGCCACCATACAATACTTGCATACAGGGACACTTTCATGCAATTTATCCGTTACATGAAAGAAGAGAAAAATATACCAGTTGAGAAATTAACCTTGGACAAACTGTCGAAATGTGTTATTGTTGATTTCCTCGAATGGGTACAGAATGAACGTAACTGTAGTACATCCACCCGTAATTATTGGTTGGCGGCAATACACTCTTTTGTGTCATATCTTCAATATGAAGATATTGCACAACTTGACAGGTGGCAAAAAATATTATCCATCAAGATGAAGAAAGTGGAACAAAAAACGATTAGCTACCTTACGGTGGATGCCATAAAACTTCTGTTGGAACAGCCTGATAGAGAAACACCGAAAGGGAGAAGGAATTTAGCCTTGTTAGCTCTTATGTATGACACCGGAGCAAGAGTACAGGAAATCATAAACCTGACTCCGGAAGCTGTCAATGTAGCAAGTACACCATATACTATACGGTTGTTTGGAAAAGGACGAAAATACAGGGTTGTACCATTAATGGAAGCGCAAGTACTATTGTTGAAACAGTATATGGATGAAAACCATTTGATGGAAACGTGCCATTTGAAGCATCCCCTGTTTTTTAATAGCAGAAAAGAAAGATTGACACGGGCGGGTATTGCGTATATTCTGAAAATTATGTGGACATGGCAAGACATGTTAATCCGCAGATTATCCCACAGTCAATTAGTTGTCATTCTATCCGGCATAGTAAAGCGATGCATTTGCTCCAAGCTGGCATTAACTTGGTTTATATTCGTGACATCTTAGGGCATGTTTCTGTACAAACAACGGAAGTTTATGCTAAAGCCGACTCTCTACAAAAAAGGGAGGCTCTCGAAAAGAACTATATAAAATTAATACCGGAAACTGAAACAACCCGACAATGGGACAACAACCGGAATTTGCTGGAATGGTTAAAGAACTTTGGCAAGTAATCATTGAAAGAATGAGTGTCTGGTAATTACGATAAGAAAACCAAACCCTCATTCTTTGTTCTAATTTTATGCTAAGTTGTACAGTAAAGTATCAATATAACCAATTGAATATCAATAATGATTATATTGACACTTTACATAAAGATTTACTCTACATAAAAACTGAATGTCAGTTGTACCAACTGCCCGAAGCTGTCCTGCACATGCACGTCAATGGTCTGCTGGTCGATCGATGTGGAGGTATAATAAAGCCGGAATGTTTCTTTCTCCAGCGGGTAGAAATCATTCGGTAAAAATGCCGTGCCATTATCCATTCTTAAAGTACCTTTTCCATCCGGTTGGAAATACCTTATTTGGTAGGTGGTCGGCAGGTAACGCCCATCCCTAACCAACTGGCAACGAATTTCTGCCATTTCCCCGACTTTCAGTTTTTTTGGATACGGGCAGCGTTTCGACGGTGAACGGGTATGCCTACTGAATATCCAAACTGTCATTACAGGTAGTGACAAGTACAAGGGCGGCCACGATGTAGCAGCCCATAATGATTTTATATATTACATTTTTCATATACATTATTATATAGCGGTTAGTTGATGATAAATTTTACTCCTACGCCTACCTGCGTGTGAAACTTGCCGATGTCCGAGCCGAACAACGCCCGTTCCCTTGCATTCAGGAGAAGTACCACCCGGTCAGTCCGGTAGGCTTCCAGTTCCAGCGTTAAAGCCCCACCTTACACAAAACAATCCTTATCCAGCCATGTAGAGCCATCCGGCAATAGCTTTTTATCCCGGTTGCTCGTTTCGTACCCGGCGAGTGCCGACAATCCCAGTGAAAGGAAAAAGTTTTCCGCCTGTCTGAAAGGAAGTTCAGGTAATAGCCGCCCTCTGCGGTAAACTGCTGTACGGGTATATTTATGTCTTTGTAGTTATACCGTTTTTCGAAGTATTCCCCGCCGAGTACCCAGCGGTTTGCGTTTTTGGTGTAAACACTGTATGCCGCCCCGATGTGGTAAGCAAAATCCGTGTTATCATTCCAGTGTACACCGTCCGCCATTCCTGCCGTAACCTACAAGGCTTTCATTCTCTGCAGATACCTTTGTGCGTGTGCCTGATTAAAGATCGTTTCATCCTTATTTGATTTTAAGTTCGTTAATCACTTCAGCGTTCACGATGTCGGCGTTCTCCACTCTGATAACCTGATGCCATCCGCCGTTTTTTTTCGTAGAGTTCCACCAGTAGCAATTTGTCGTCCGCCCAATCCTGCACCTTTTCGATGCAATTCTTTTTCACTTTCAGACTTTTACCGTTTAAGTGTTTGCAAATCCTTGTTTTCCGTGATAGTGAACGCTTCCATGATAAAGCCGTGCGGGTTATTGTCGCTGCGGGTAGCGTTCATCAACCGAGCCGTAAAGAGCCATTACCCAGTCTGTATCGTTCTTCTTTTTAGCCCTCAGGTAGGAAACGGAAATATTTTTGCGGATATAGCAGTTCACAGGATTGCGGTAATTCAGCAGGCTGGTATATGCCCGGTCAATCAGGGCGAGCCGTTCGGCATCGGTCATTGACATACCGCTGATGTTTACTACATTTTTTAAATCCTGCAATACGTCCGCACTTTCTTCCTGTAATTTGGCATATCCGAAAGATATAGCGGTAAGTTCCTGCGTCGTATAATTTTTATCGGACATCATTTTCTGAAAGTTGGTGACATAGATTTCCGATATTTCCGCTACCATCAGGATGCTTTTCTCTCCACAGCCCCCAAAGAAGTGGTCAAAGTATGACAAACCCCGTAAAATCAAGGTTTTACGGGATTTTTTATTTCTCTTCTCGGACACCCGAAAGACACAAAAAAAACCGTTTGAACAGAGTACCGTTACTAAATCGTTACTGAAAACGGACGATTGATTTTAGTAACGATTTTTATGGTAAGTCTTTGATTTGTCGTTTGTTGTCTTCAATGTGTCTGCTCACAACCCAATTATTAATTATTTCTTTGCCGCTAAAAGTTTTTACCCTCGGCAAAGAAGCAAAAAAAGGAGGTATTATGAGTAAGAGTACATTCAAGATTCTTTTCTACATTCGGAAGAATCAAGTAAACAAAGAAGGCAAGTCGGGAATCATGCTCCGTTTGACCATTGGAAAACCCAGTGTAAGATGCTTCCTAAAACCAAAGAGCATCTTACACTGGAATTTCCAACAAAAAGCGACACTGTAACGGCCATCCTCGGTTGCTTTCCGAATCAGTAATTTCTTGACACTCATAATCTCATTTCACAATGTTAGTGCTCTCTTTCTCCCAATTTCTTGCCGCCCGTTTCAGAAGCCATTTGCAAATCAAAGCATGAAAAGGACGGATGAAAAAGAAATAGACTTTACCTAACAAATTGTGATACTTGACAACGGTTGTCATCCGAATGGATTGGCACTGCGTCGGAGCATCGGGTATATCACATTGCAACAATACCTGAAACTCCAGATGCTTATCGGACTTTCCGAAAGTGACTTTTCCTTCGTCTTTCTCCTTTATCAAATCTGTAAACCCATCTCCTCCTTGAAGTCCGAAAGGCTTTACCAGCCAGTCACGAAACCTGAGCAGGTATTGAACGGGCTTAGGATAATAAACAAACATCATCCGAAATAAATCTTTGGCAGTCATCCTGCTAGTATTTCGAAGGACTGTCGTATAAGTGTCAGTATAGTCGGCTTCCATTTTGCATACCATTAAATAAATTCAAACCGGAGAGGTCTTTCCACGTAGTTGTTGAACTTAACTTTAGGAATTCCCAATGCCATAGCCGCATGAATCTTCCCCTTAATGCCAAGGAGTTGTTCCAAACCTCCCTTTTTCAATCTGATGGCAGAACAAAGGAAACCTGCGTAGAATTGGCTTACTCCTAAGGTCTCAGCCATCAGAGACATATTCTGATAAGCCAAATCAGCGTTGGTCGCTCCGAAAAAATCCCTTTGGTCGGTACAGATGAGGATTACCGTTCTGGCTTTCCGGAGAATAATGTCATTTCCTTTGTCGTACTCAGCTACAACATTCAGCATGGATGGCAGATTGTCATAATACTGCGGACGAAACCGGCGCAGGAAAGGTTTCAACAGAGGATTTTGCAATATATGAATGATGTGTTTGTAAGTGTCCGCCACGAAACGGCTAAGGATTTGCAACTGCGATGCGGAGTTTATCACCTTGTAACATACATCTTGTGCATTATGGGCTGTAGGTGCATAGCTTCCGGCCTCCATAATTTTCTGCAAACATTCTTTGGGAACGGGCTGACCGGAAAACGTCCGGTTCGACCTCCTTTTCTTGCATAACAGCAGGAACTGTTCACTTGTCGGACAATCTTCCGTTTTGAACGGATGTATCTTCTCCGTCGGATAGGCGGAATGGTGCAAAGCGTGTGTCGGACAAACAGCAGCACACTGTCCGCAACCGATACACCGACCGAGCGAACCTACTTCAACCATCCGGTTTGCACTGTTCCTCACCAATACATGAGAAGGACAGACTGCAACGCATCGGATGCAGTTGATACAATTAGAAGAAATTCGGATATTAAATTGCATAGAGTGCATGATGATTCAAGTATTTTGTAATGTCATTCGATTCATAATTATCTAAATAGAATAATGTCGAAGATCCCCGTGCCGTCTTCGACAACCACATGGCAAACCCTTGACTAATATTTTGTATCCGTTCACAAAGATAGGAAAAATAAGAAGAAAGGATTCCCATTTCACTTATATTAATAAGGTGTAGAAAGCCCCAAGAGAACTATAAAAAGACGGTCTCACAACAATGCGGAACACCCTGAAACAAACAAGAAACCGGCCGACCGTCTCTTTACGGACACAGTCGGCCGGAACAATTATATAAGAACGATGGCGGCACTCCACAAATGCACGCCCTCCCCTATCGCAAATCCTTAACGCACCAAGCGGTTAGTCGCAGAATCCGGAAAAACGACAGTAGGAGTAAACGTCTTGGCTTCTTCAAAATCCATCATGGCGTATGAGATGATAATACAAATGTCTCCTACCTGCACTTTACGGGCAGCCGCGCCGTTCAGGCAAATACACCCCGAACCGCGTTCACCTTTTATAATATAGGTTTCCAAACGCTCACCATTGTTGTTGTTCACAATCTGGACCTTTTCTCCCGCAATCAAATTAGCCGCATCCATCAAGTCCTCATCAATAGTGATACTCCCCATATAATTCAAATTAGCCTCCGTCACACGCACACAGTGCAACTTCGACTTCAGCACTTGGATCATCATACCCTTTTGCTTTTAATCTTATTCTTTATATCTAACGTGATCTATCAAACGAATAGGCTGGCTTCCACAGAAAACGGTGATACACCCTACGATGTCATCCGAATCCGACCAACTGTCCAGTTCCTGCAAAGACCCGCCATCCACTATGGCAAAATATTGCACTTCCAGTCCCACTATGGCATTCAACGAATCCACCACATATTGCCGGGTCTCTTTCAAGGTATGGTTCGTGGCAAAATTCTTGCTTTTAGAAAGAATGCCGAAGATATGGGCCGCTACGGCCTTCTCCCCATCCGTCAATAAGGTGTTACGGCTACTCATGGCCAGACCACTTTTTTCACGGACAACCGGACAAGGCACTATCTCTACCTTCAGATGCAAATCTTCGACCATGGCACGAATCACGGCAATTTGTTGGAAATCCTTCTCCCCGAAATAAGCACGGTCAGGTTCCACGACGGCAAACAATTTGCTCACAATCTGGCACACGCCATTGAAATGTCCGGGACGGAAAGCCCCTTCCATCACCGTATCCACCGGCGGATAGCTGAATTTCCTGCTATCCGGTTCCGGATACATCTCTTCCACAGACGGTGCGAAGACGAAATCAGCCCCCACGCTTTCCAGTAAAGCGCAATCCGCATCCAACGTCCGAGGATATTTCTCTAAATCTTTTTTATCATTAAACTGCGTAGGATTCAAAAACACACTCACTACGGTCACATCATTTTCTGCTACACAACGTCTCACCAAGGAAGCGTGGCCCTCATGCAATGCACCCATCGTAGGCACCAATCCAATCTTTTCACCCTTTGCACGCGCCTCTGTCAAGTTGCGTTGCAAATCTTCAATTGTATGAATTAACTTCATTTGTGGTTGATTTTAAACTGCATTCCCTAAAAAACTCTGCAAAATAACATATAAAATACCACATAGCAAAAACATTAGCCAAATAAATACGTGAAATTAATGAAAGAATTAAGCTCTATTCCCTTGAAAAAGGCAATAATGCCAAACTTTTTTCGTATCTTTGTGCCAAGGAAAAAGTGAACATGACAATGAAGGCAAAGAAAATACTATTCATTACTCAAGAAATGACGCCTTATGTTCCCGATTCGGAACAGGCTGCTATGGGTAGAGAACTTCCTCAGGAAATACAGGAAAAAGGACGAGAAATCAGAACATTTATGCCCAAATGGGGAAATATCAACGAACGTCGCAACCAGCTCCACGAAGTGATTCGTCTTTCCGGCATGAATTTAATCATAGACGATACCGACCATCCGCTCATCATCAAGGTAGCTTCGATTCAGGCCGCCCGGATGCAAGTATATTTCATAGACAACGACGATTACTTCCTGAAACGCCTGATGGCTCTCGACGAAAATGGCAACGAATATGAGGACAACAGCGAACGGGCCATATTCTATGCGCGGGGCGTATTGGAGACTGTAAAGAAACTTCGGTGGGTTCCGGACGTCATCCACTGCCAGGGATGGATGTCGGCTTTGGTTCCCCTCTATGTCAAGACCGCCTATAAAGAAGAGCCTTCATTCCGCGACAGCAAAATCGTATATTCCATGTCTTCCGAGGGCTTGAAACAGTCGATGGGCACGAACTTCGGCAATTGCATAACGTTCAGGGACGTGAACGCATCTGTTCTCGAGGATTTCAGCCCGGAAGTGACATACGACGAATTGAACAAATTAGCCATCAATTATTCCGACGGACTGACCGTGCCCGATACGGACAAGTTCCAAGCCTTTGCCGAATACGCACAAAGCAAACAGATTCCGGTGTTGGAAAACGTCAGTGCTGCCGATGCCGATGCTTTTGCCGACTTCTACGACAAAGTATGGAGCCAGGGCAAGAGCGAAGACTAAAAACATTTATCATCCTCCGCAAACATGAAATTCAAAACTTCATTCATCACGTTGATCGGATTATGCAGCGTGGCTTGTGACGACACGACCGATACCATCGGTATTTTCACGGATTCCGATAACATCAACGCTTCCACTTCGGTGTATGAAGCAAGTACACAGTCACTATTGGCTGATTCCGTTTTAAGCAATAGCAACAGTTCCTATCTGGGACGTATGACCGACCCGGAAACGAACATGCAAATCAAAGCCGAATTTCTGGCCCAGTTCAGCACGTTGGAAAACTATGAATTCCCTGCTTACGACCTGATGGTCAAGAACGAGCAAGGAGAAATCGAGGCGGACTCCATTGAAATAAGATTATACTATGAAAAGTATTATGGAGACGAGAATAATCCGATGAAGGTCGATGTATATGAACTGGACACTGCAAACGTCGTGCGCGAGGACACTACGTATTACAGTAATGCCGATTTCAGCCGGTATATCAACCGCCACGCAACGGGTCCCATTACGCGAAAGGTCTTCACGACAAAGGATTTCACGTTGTCGGACGACTATCTGGAAAGCAGCTCATACACTCCGAACATACGTATCGTGCTGCCTAAAGAATACGGTACATTCATCATAAAGAAATACTACGAGAACAAAGACTTTTTCAAGAATTCATATAATTTCATACACCACGTATGCCCCGGCTTTTATTTCAAACTGACGGACGGGGACGGTACGATGGTTAAGATGAGAGTAGGAGCCATGAATCTCTATTTCAGGTATAAAGACGCTGAAAAAGACACGGTTTACGTGGGTATGAGCCGTTTTGCAGCTACTCCCGAAGTCTTGCAGAATACTTACGTGGAAAATGATGGTCTGGCCGAATTGATAGAACATGACACCCAATGCACTTACTTGAAAACTCCCGCCGGAGTGTTTACGGAAATCACACTTCCTGTAAACGAAATCTACCAAGGACACCTCAACGACAGCATCAGTCAGGCTCAATTCTCCTTGTATCGCTATAATGCCGCAAACCAGGAATCGGCCTTCGAGGTTCCCCAGACCCTGTTGTTGGTGCGCAAGCAAGACATGTACACGTTCTTTGAAGAAGGGAAAGTGCCGGACGAGAAAACATCCTACGTCACATCTTTCAACAGCAGTTATAATACTTATACTTTCTCCAACATCAGCAACTTGGTATCATACTGTAAGAGAGAGAGGAACGAAGAGTCTGCCAAAGCCGGCATCACACCGGAGGCTTGGGAACAGCAGCATCAGGACTGGAACAAAGTGGTACTCATTCCTGTTGAAACCAACCGGGACAACAGTAACAATATCGTCAGCGTAACGCATGACATGGGAATGGGAAGCGCAAAGCTGGTGGGCGGCGCGACGGACAAGCTCAAAATCCAGGTGATTTACAGCACATTCAATTGACCCATATCTATGTGTCAGACTTCTGGCAAGATATAAAAAGAACAGGCGGAAAGGTAATAAGCCTTCCGCCTGTTCTTTTTATCTTCTCCCACACCCTCTTTACCCCCACCCTTTTCGGAAAAACAGACACGGGCATGCCCAAAAATCATCCTGCGCCAAACGGCAAACAAATCTCAGCCAAACGATTTTCAAATCTCAGGAGAACGGAATACGAATCTCAGGAGAATGTAACTACACTATAATTCAAATAGTTATAAAAAAACTATATTTTGACAAAAAGGCTCCAGCCTTCCAAGTTTGGGACAAACGGAACACCATCCCCGACATACACGGAAAAGGCCAACTTGCTCCTTTTCACAGCAAGTTGGCCTTCGTGCCTTTACCCTTCCCCGGATTCGGTATCCCCAGGGAAGCCCACGCAAACACTATTTTTTAGCGGAAGACTTGCGCGTAGAAACTTTCTTAGGTTCGCCTTCCTCGGGAACCAACTTCTTCATACGGGCATTCAAACGTGCAATCTCTTTGTCCTTCACCTCCAATTCTTCTCCCTGGTTCTTAATCAGCGTAAGCAGTGAATTCAACTCTTCGTTGTCTATATCGCGAGGATACATGCCATTCACCCTGTTAATGAAATCACCGAGGATATTCATATAGTTCGTAAAGGCATCGTAGGGAGAATCATAAATTCCGCGATACATGTTCCAGCTACTGGATTTCGTAGTCATAAAACGGAAATTGTTGGTGGCTTGCAGATAATCCCAGTCCTGTTTGATACGGCGGTCGTTACAAATGCGCACGCGGTCGGCCACGCTATACAGCTTGTTGAAGGCCTCGCGCTGCATGCCATTTCCCAACCAGCAACTGATATCGCGCTCCTCATCAACCCACGACATAGGGTAAGGTACTTCAAGCGCATCCACCGACTTATGATGGTCTATCACTTCCGACGGGGTCGAGAAAGAGATTCCACGGGCTTTGGCACAAGCCGGCAGAGCCTTGAGGAACTCCAGTATATTGGACGAAAGCGGCTGGAACATACCCAATGCGCATAACTCCATGAAGATATTAATCACTTGCTCCTCTTCCGGTACTGCTGCTATCCAATCCATATAGGTGTCGGCAAACAACGGATATTCGCTCCAAGTGGAATTGCTGAAACGCAAGGATATATCGTCCGACAATTTATAATCCCGCAAAAGAAGTTTCAGGTTCGGGTTTTGCGCACAATGGTACACAAAATGCGGGCTCTTCCAGCCTAAGATATGCTTGGCTCCTTCCGTCAATACTCCTTTGAATCCCATGGAAGCCACCGTGCTCCCGATATCGTCGGAATATATCAAGGAAGAATTGCGGAATACTTTAGGAGACTTGCCGAAAAGTTCCTTGATCTTGCGTGACATTCTCAAAGTCTCCTCCCGGAAACTTTCCTCATTGGCCAGGGAAGACAAGCCGTGGGAATAAGGTTCCGCCAAGAACTCCACACACCCCGTTTCGTTCAGCTCCTGCAACAACTCTATCACCGCCGGCGCACAATTCTCCAACAACTCAATGGCGCAACCTGAAATGGAAAAAGCCACTTTGAAGAAACCGGGATTCTCCTTAATCATCTGGAGGAGGGTCTGAAGAGCCGGCTGATAGGAATGCTCGACCGTATTGGTAATACTGCACTCATTCTCATAGTCATCGTAATAATAATGGTCCGTACCGATATCGAAGAAGCGATAACGTTTCAAATGTATATTTTGATGAATTTCGAAATAAAGGCATATCGTTTTCATGTCTTAGGATTTTAGATTATTTATATTTTTGAATTGTCTCATCATAAAGTTTCCGGATGCGTTGGCCTACTTTTTCCCACGTGATGCCGTCCACCTCTTTCTTTCCTTCCACCTGCAAATATTCATGCAAAGAGGGATACATGCAAAGCGCATACATGGCATCGGCCATGGCATCTATATCCCAATAGTCCACCTTGATGCACTTGGACAGAATCTCAGCGCAACCGGATTGTTTGCTGATAATGGAAGGCACTCCGCTTTGCATCGCCTCGAGCGGGGATATTCCAAACGGCTCCGACACGGAAGGCATCACATACACATCGCTGTCACGGAAACATTCGAACACCTGTTTCCCTTTCATAAAACCGGGAAAATGACAACGGTCGGCTATCCCGTAGGCTGCCGCCATCTCAATCATGGAGTTCATCATATCGCCGCTCCCGGCAAAGCAAAAACGTACGTTGTGTGTACGGTCCAACACTCGCTTGGCCGCTTCGATGAAATATTCAGGTCCTTTCTGCATGGTAATACGCCCCAAGAAAGTCACGACTTTCTCCTTGCGTTCCGAATAAGGTTTCCTCTGGTCCACAATCTCCTGAAGCTCCTGTGCCAACGGATACACGGCATTGTGCATAGCAAAACACTTTGCCGGATCTTGATGATAGTGGTTAATCACCGTCTGGCGCGTCAGCTCGCTCACGCACATGATACAGTCCGCATGGTCCATACCGTTCTTTTCGATACTGTAGACCGTGGGATTCACATTTCCACGACTCCGGTCGAAGTCCGTGGCATGCACATGAATCACCAATGGCTTCCCGCTGACTTGCTTGGCATGGATACCCGCCGGATAGGTCAGCCAATCGTGTGCATGAATGATGTCGAACTGCTGCTGCCGGGCTACAACTCCTGCCACGATGGAATAATTGTTGATCTCCTCGTGCAGGTTGTCCGGATAGCGACCGGAAAACTCCATGCAGCCCAAATCATTCACATACATATATGAAAAGTCGGCATAAATATGATCGCGCAAATCATAATACAGTTGCGGGTCCATGTAACTGCCCACCCGGCTGTTTACATAATTCCAATCCACATCACGCCAAACGATAGGCACGCTGTTCATACCTATAATCCTCATAAAGCTTTGGTCTTCATCTCCCCAAGGTTTCGGAATACAAAAAGTGATATCCATATCGGGCTGCAAAGAAAGACCTTTCGTCAGACCATAACTTGCCGTACCGAGTCCTCCAAGAATATGAGGAGGAAACTCCCAACCAAACATTAATACTTTCATATTCAGTTCCTCCTGTCTTTATATATCGTATTTTTCGATTAATTTCACTACACGGAGAATCTCAGCCACATTCATCGCAAAGGATATGGCTCCCCGAGCATGATAAGGCGGATTCCCGTCGAACAGTTCCGGTATGGTACCGACGCAATGCGAAAACATTTCCTCTTCAAAGCCCACCAACACACGTTCCACAAAACTTACACGGCTCTTTTTATACAGACGCAAGCAGGCTTCCATATAAAAGCCAGCCAGCCAAGGCCATGCCGTACCTTGATGATAAGCATAATCACGCTGGACTTGCGGGCCGACGTACATCGGATTATATCCTCCGCTCTTGGGACTCAGTGAACGAAGCCCTTTGGGGGTCAATAACTCCTTTGTACAAATATCAAAAACCGTTTTCTTCTCCGGAAGGCTCAAAGGAGAATAGTCAAGCGCCACAGCAAATATCATATTGGGGCGGACACTCCAATCCTGTTCTTGGTCTTTCTCGTCTACGTAATCGAACAAATATCCGTATTGGTTCAGAAACACATCCTTAAACGCCTGTTCCGCCTTCACAGCCATGGCAGCAAAGTGAGCCTCCTCTTCTTTACGCCCTACCATCTGACATATCTCCTCGCTAAACTTCAATGCATTATACCATAAGGCATTGAACTCCACGATATAGCCGCTTCTCGGTACAATAGGACGGCCGTTTGCTGTAGAATTCATCCAAGTCACGGCTTTACTCTTCCCCTGAGCGTATACCAATCCGTTTTCTCTAACTTTCAAATTGGGATGAGAGCTTGTACTCAGATACATCATGATGTCCTTGGCCAAAAGGCCATATTTCTCGACACATTTCTGCAAAGAAACAATCTTGCCATATTGTTGAATACACCAAACCGCCCACAAAAGAATATCCGGATGTTCTATTTCATGTATTTTCACGCTCAACGGCTCGCCGGCCATAAATTCCCGAATGCCTTTTTCCACCGTCTTCATGCACATTTCAAACTGCTCCACCTCTTCATTGACCAAAGTCAATCCCGGCAAAGCAATCAGCATATCACGAGCACGGCATTTAAACCATGGATAACCTGCCAGAATATAATTCTCTCCGTCCACATGATAATAGAATTGATGTGCAGAATTTACCAGACAATGATAGAAATTATCCCGTGGAGTACGAATCTTCGCTTCAAAATCTGCTATCTGTTTCAACTGAGTGGTCTTTATCTCAGACAACCCGGCGGAAAAGACCACACTCTCGCCTTTCTTAATCTTCAGTTCAAAATAACCGGGCACATAGAGATCCTCATTAAAGGCATATCCTCTCTCCAGTTCTTTCGGATACTCCACTCCACGATACCAATCCGGCTGAAAAACAAAATCGTTTTTCTTGTTCAACTGCATGTAAAGCTCGGGATAACCGTCATACATACAAGTTTTGATACCATTCGGCACTTCTTGATAGTCCCGGTTCACCCTTGTGTTTTCATGTGTGTACTCCCTCACACAACGGAATGCCAGAAATGGGCGGAGCTTCAAAGTCGTTTCGGAATGGGCGTCCAAAAGCGTATAACGGATGATAATGCGGTTTTCATAATGTTGAAACACCTTTTCTTTCTTCAGAACTACCCCTCCTACACGATAGATTGTAGTAGGCACCTGATCACAATTAAATTCTCGAATGTACTTATGACCATTCGGACTGAAATTGTTCCCTTGATACTTGTGAAGCCCTAAGTTAAACTCAGCCCCGTGTTGCACCACCGTCTCGTCCAACGAAGACAGCAACACATAATTCTCATCGCCCAATTCCGGTATCGGAACGACCAGCAAACCATGATATTTTCTTGTATTACAATCCACGATCGTAGAACAAGAATAAGCACCCGAGCGATTAGACCTCAAAATCTCTTTGGGTAACGCTTCCTCCAAATTGGTCATCAGAGTCTTATCAAAATGAATGTAACTCATAGTCTAGAAATTATATATAAGGTTTTCACTTTACTGTTTATTTTGTCTCTGTTTTTATTTATGCAACCCAAAAATAATAAAAATCCAATTATGCGCGAAATTTTTTGATAACATATTTTTAAGAATTCATAAAAATATGCTGTAGAATATGTTTTTATAATCTTAAGATTTCATGAATCTATCAAGATTTACTAATTTTGTGTCGTAAAACATAATTTGCAGCAGATTTGATTTATGGTCAAAAAGGAAATGGACAACAAAGAGATTCTGGAAAAAATCTCTGATTTATGTAAACCACTCACCCCAGAACAACGCGAATATTTAACAGAAAACCTCACGGTTTATACATTTAGAAAGAACGAAGCGATTTACAGTGAAGGTGAATTCCCGACTCAACTTATGTGTCTTTTATCCGGAAAGGTAAAAATATTCAAGAACGGTGTCAGCGGGCGTAATCAAATCATTCGCGTCATCAAGCCCGTAGAATACTTTGCTTATCGTGCGTATTTTGCCCATCAGGAATTTCTGACTGCTGCAGCCGCATTCGAAGCCTCAACGATAGCCATGATTCCTATGACTACCATCACGAAGTTGGTAAGTAGCAATAATGACTTGGCGTGGTTCTTCATCAAACAATTATCTGTAGATTTGGGTATAGCCGACGAACGTACGGTCAACTTGACTCAAAAACATATACGGGGACGGTTGGCCGAGTCTATTCTGTTTTTGAAGGAGAGCTACGGGTTGGAAGAAGATGGTTGCACGCTCAGCATCTATCTATCCCGCGAAGATTTGGCCAGTCTGTCCAACATGACAACCTCCAACGCCATCCGCACATTGACGAATTTCGCTTCAGAGAAAATCATTGCGATAGACGGCCGTAAAATCAAAATTATATCGGAAGACAGATTGGAAAAGATATCTAAAATAGGATAGTTCTCATGGTTGTCGGCTCCGAGCCGTTCAACCCGGTATAATGAAATTCACCCATTCCTGATGTATACCTATTTTCATGGGCGTAGAACCATTTTCCCATACTGCTCCATCCAAACTAATCATAGCCTTTCCGTTATCAAAAAAGTCCACTTCCTTAGTTCTATACGACTTTACGGCTTTATGATTCAAAAAGCGCCCACGAAAAAGCATCCATAAAGCTTCCACCATCTGGCTGATTTCCGGATGCGACACGACTGAAACATCCAATAATCCATTGTACGGAACTCCGCTCGGAGTCTGGCCATAGCCTCTGGCACTACTGATACATACCGTCATCACACTTTTGTCGATGTCATCCAAATTCACTTTGAAATGCATCTTGTGTTCCATACGCTGAAACAGCAACAAAAACATAGACGATAGATGAGAAAGGGTCAGCATTCCCCAAAAACGGCGTGTCTTGTGCTTGATATTCATAATGTTCGCCACCAGACCGACGTTCACACAATTCAAAAAGAAACGGGGATGGCTGTCCTCCGTCCGCTCCGGCACACAATACCCTACATCCACCTTACGGATTCTTCGCTTTATCAGCCAATCTATCGTTTGCTTGTAATTATCTTCCTCGAAGCCCCAAAAATGTGCAAAATCATTTCCCCATCCGTTAGGAATAACCCCGAAAGCAACATTACGACGAACCTCCTCTCCTTGCGATAGCACTCCGTTCAACGCACGATTCAATGCAGCGTCACCTCCCACAATGACAATCGTCGTGTAACCATTGGAAGCAAGCATAGCCGCCAAGCGTTCTACGGATTTCGGTCCTTCACTCTGCACGAAATCATAAAGTACGCCTTTCTCCGTCAAATATGAGCGTATAGCCTCCCACTCTTTATGTATATGACGGACACCGTCTTTCGGACAATATATAATCCCCCATCTTGATGGTTCCATAATTCAATTCGCTAAAAACGCACAAATATACACAAAACTATTTATTCTCTACTTGAATCTTCTTCTAAATCTTCACTGCAACAGCCAATCTTTAATCTGGCCGATTTTCTTTTCCATCGGCCAACCTGCGTCCAACCAATTTATCTTAATGCCACGACGCTCCATTCCGCGAAACCAAGTCATCTGTCGCTTGGCAAACTGATGGATAGCGGTTTCCAAACCACAGAACATCTCCTCATACGTCAACTCTCCGAGTACATACCGTGTCAGATATTTATATTCCAAACCATAATATATCAGGTCTTCCGCCGGTATCCCTTCATCTAACAGTCCTTTTATCTCATCAATCATCCCCTCGTCCAAACGTTGTCTCAGACGTTTCGTTATTTTATTACGTCTCAAATCCCGCTCTATGTCCACTCCTATGACCAAGGAACGGATTTCGGGAAAAGCCCTTGCTTCCGTAGGATGCAAACGATAATACTCTTCTATTTCTATCGCACGTATCGCACGTTTTACGGTATCGACATCCGTCGTATTATGAAGCACCTTATATGAACTCAGTATCTCTGTCAGTTCGGGAAGGCTCTTTTGAGCCAAGTTTGCACGCAAATCCGGATTTTCCGGTACGGGCATCAGATTATATCCTTTCAACACGGACTCGATATATAAGCCTGTACCTCCACATAATATAGGAAGCATACGACGCGCTTTCAACGCTTCATAAACTTTCAAGAAGTCCCGCTGATACTCAAACAAATTATATTTCGTACCCGGCTCCACGATATCAATCAAATGGTAAGGAACAAAGTGACCATCGACAACATAATCTTTCAAGTCTTTTCCGGTTCCCAAATCCATACGCCTGTACACCTGCCTGCTGTCTCCGCTAATTATCTCCGTCTTCAGTTCGTAGGCCAAAGCTACAGCCAATGCAGTCTTTCCCGACGCCGTAGGCCCTAATATCGTAATAAGATCATATTTCATCGTATCGCCGTTTACCATATTATAATAACGAAAGCAAAGATACGAAAAAAGCCACCCTCCCAAAAGGAAGATGGCTTCAATTTTATCGTAGAAAACGGGATTAACCGTTAACCTTCTTCATGTGAGCGATCAATTCCAATACCTTGTTAGAATAACCGATTTCATTGTCATACCAAGAAACCACCTTAACGAAAGTATCAGTTAAAGCGATACCAGCCTTAGCATCGAAGATAGAAGTACGAGTGTCACCCAAGAAGTCAGAAGAAACCACTGCATCTTCAGTATAACCCAGCACACCCTTCAATTCGCCTTCTGAAGCAGCCTTCATAGCGGCGCAGATTTCATCATACTTAGCCGGCTTTGCCAAGTTTACAGTCAGGTCTACTACAGAAACGTCCAAAGTCGGAACGCGCATAGACATACCGGTCAACTTACCGTTCAATTCAGGAATAACCTTACCTACAGCCTTAGCAGCACCTGTAGAAGACGGGATGATGTTGCCAGAAGCAGCACGGCCACCACGCCAATCCTTCATAGAAGGACCATCAACAGTCTTCTGAGTAGCAGTAGTAGAGTGAACAGTTGTCATCAAACCGTCTGTGATACCCCAGTTGTCATTCAAAACCTTAGCGATAGGAGCCAAACAGTTTGTCGTACAAGAAGCGTTAGAAACGAATTGAGTACCCTTTACGTATTTGTCGAAGTTTACACCGCAAACGAACATCGGAGTAGCGTCCTTAGAAGGAGCAGACATAACTACGTACTTAGCACCTGCATCGATATGAGCCTGAGCCTTTTCCTGAGTCAGGAACAAACCAGTAGACTCAACTACATATTCAGCCTCGATTTCGTTCCACTTCAAATCAGCCGGATTACGTTCTGCAGTTACGCGGATTGCCTTGCCGTTCACAATCAACTTGCTGTTTTCAACATCAGCTTCGATTGTACCCTCGAAAGCACCGTGCATAGTGTCATACTTCAGCATGTAAGCCAAGTAATCTACCGGACACAAGTCATTGATACCTACGATTTGGATGTCGCTTCTGTTCTGAGCAGCACGGAATACGAAACGGCCGATACGACCGAAACCATTAATACCTACTTTAATCATTTTACTTAATCTTTAAAATTAAAGGTTCTAATATAAGTTATTTAACTCTTTTCTACTATTTTGCAGCATGAGCATTTTGAAGTCTGTCCTCCCTCCGCTTGCGCACTGCAAATTTATGAATTTCTTTTGAAATAGAGCATATAAAAGAGGAAAAAATTAAAAGGAACGAAAATACAAGGAAGTCCCTCCCGAGCGTAGCACCATATGGTCACCGTCGAGCCGTACGACCTCAAATGTCACATCTCCGGAAGGTATACCGAAATGTTTCAGTTTATCCACATCCGCCTCTTGAGACTGATTCCCTTTTACCCTGAAATTATACATACGCAAGGTAGCAGCTCCCTCATTATAATCATACCTGCACACGTACGTCCCATAACCGTTTCCGCCCAAATCCCGAATCTCGGACACTCCGAGCTGAAATGCCCAAAAAAGGCGATTACATTCCGATTGCCCGTCCGTAGCCTCATCCTCTATCCACTCTTGTTTCCAATATCCTTCCAAGTCTGGATATTCCGGAGCCTTATCCGTACAAGACAAACAGAACGGAACAAGCAGACAGAAACAAATCCATTTAAAAACCAAACTGTTTATTTTATACATATCCCCTCCTTTCTTATGGTTATCATACCGCCACCGCTATTACCGAGATAATCACCATGATCCACGGCCGCCGAAACGGAAAAATGCCATCCGGACAACGCCTTGGGCGAATACGTCACTTCATACAGCGAACTGAACTGTTTGCATATCTTATCCAAAGGATTGACGTATGTTCCCCAATGAAGCGCATACGACATCAGTACGCGATAGGCCCACTCATCAGACGGTGTCCCGCTGAAAGCCCAATGATTGGCACGCACGCGGTTACTCCGGAACTTAAGGCTACCGTCGCGGTTGTAGATCGGTCCGGGCAACAATGGGTTACCGACACCCAGACCATAATGTTGCCAAGACTGATAAAAGAAATTATTGTAGTAATCGTCACAAGCACTCACTTGCATACCTGGAAAAGCCGCTCCCGGAAAACGTTCGTCTCCGTCATACAAAATAGGACCCGACTGGTCTTTCGTGGCCAATCCTTCCCAAAGCAATGTATTGACCCAACGGTTTCTGGGCAAAGTAATCTCAAATCCTAAGTGCCCGTCTTTCCAACGTCCGTATTGGAGGAACATTTGTGAATGGTCGTCAAAGAAATGTTCATAATATGCACGGAACTTCCAATCGCGCCAATAATAATTCAACGCAAAGTTCCAACTGCCCACATGATTGCCTTCCACATTCACCTGATCTCCCCCGGTAGTGCCGTCTCCCCCGGCTTGGGCCAAGAAAACTTTGGCATAATTCTTCAATCCATGAGGCATCTCGTACACAGTCTCTTTCCACTCACCGTCTTTCAAAGAGAAGGTATGCTGCGTTCCTCCGAATTGAGCCGACATCAGCATGCCGAGCTCTGCTTCCAAAGGAAACCTTTCCTTGTTTCCCACCTTGAACATCAACTCCTTGCTGTGATAAAGAATGTCCTCCACGTAAGTCTGGTGGTTTGCCCCCGCAAAATCACGCTGCCAACGGTCGTCCGTAAAACGTCCGTAAGCGATATAGCCTTTAAAAGCAAACCATCCCTTCGTTCCCGGCACCGTATAATAATCCGCAATCTCTGCCCTTATCTGAGGAACAGGTCGCGCATTGTTTCCTTCCACCATTCCGCCGCTGCTCAACAGCGGGTTCTTCCCCAACGGATTGCGTTCCTTGTTCCCGATACTCAAATTAAGAACTCTCCACGAAAAGTCTGCATAAGCCTGTTGCACGATAAATTCGGAAGGACTGTTCACGGCCGCAGCCAAATCCAATCCGGCTCCAATCCGCCAACCATGATTAAAAGATTTACGATAAGTAAGCCCCGCACGCAAATAAGCACTGTTCGGTTTCTGGCTCGACAGACCGTTCCGATTGGCCGTAAACCACAACGGTGCATAATCTCCGGAACTGACATTCGCAGAGGCCTCGACACGATAAGTCAACGTCGTGTCGGATTGTGCCCTACCGGTCAAAGCAGGCAGCGCACACCACAACAAAACCTTTATGCCCAATCTGTTCATTCTGATATGATTTTTATTTCATTTTAATAACTCCGACATGAAAAATAGCCCCAACTGCAAAAGTTGAGGCTATTATCAACCATATATCGGTATACGATTGTCATTCCCATTCTATCGTCGAAGGCGGTTTGGAAGAGATATCGTAACATACACGATTCACTCCTTTCACCTTATTTATTATATCATTGCTCACCTTCGCCATGAAATCGTAAGGCAAATGTGCCCAATCGGCTGTCATCGCATCCGTACTGGTCACGGCACGCAGGGCTACAGCGCGTTCATACGTACGCTCGTCCCCCATCACGCCCACGCTTTTCACGGGCAATAGGATTACACCAGCCTGCCAGACTTGGTCGTACAATCCCCAGTCTCTCAACCCTTGGATGAAAATGTCATCGGCATCCTGCAAAACCCGTACCTTCTCCGGCGTAATATCACCCAAGATGCGCACGGCCAGTCCCGGTCCGGGGAACGGATGACGGGTAATCAAATGTTCCGGCATTCCCATCTGACGCCCTACGCGACGTACCTCGTCCTTGAACAACCACTTCAACGGTTCACAAAGTTGCAGGTGCATCTCCTCAGGCAAACCGCCTACGTTGTGATGGCTCTTGATGGTCTTTCCCGTAATATTCAGGCTCTCGATACGGTCGGGATAAATCGTTCCCTGCGCCAACCACTTGGCATCGGTTATTTTCCGAGCTTCCGCATCGAACACCTCCACGAAGTCGCGGCCGATAATCTTACGCTTCTGCTCCGGATCGGTCACTCCCTCCAAATCCTTGAAGAACTTCGCACTGGCGTCCACGCCAATCACGTTCAGCCCCAGACACTCGTAGTCGTGCAACACATTCTTGAACTCGTTCTTACGCAACATCCCGTGGTCTACGAAGATACAGGTCAGATTCTTACCGATAGCCTTGTTCAGCAACACTGCGGCCACGGAAGAATCCACACCACCGCTCAATCCGAGAATCACCCGGTCGTCTCCCAACTGCGCTTTCAACTCGGCCACCGTAGTGTCTACGAACGAAGCCGCACTCCAATCCTGCTTGCTACCGCAAATGTCCACTACAAAGTTTTTCAGCAACAGCGTTCCTTGTACGGAATGAAACACTTCCGGATGGAACTGCACACCCCATAGCGGTTCTCCTTCTGCCTGATAAGCGGCGTTCACGACTTTGTCGGTAGAAGCTATCACCTTAAAGCCCTCGGGCAATTTCGTAATGGTATCGCCATGGCTCATCCACACTTGGGAATGCTCCTCAAATCCCTTGAACAAAGGATTCTCCTTGTCGAACGAAGCCAAATTGGCACGCCCGTACTCACGCGTTCCGGCCGGTTCCACATTTCCGCCCAAAGTATAACTCATGAACTGCGCGCCATAGCAAATACCCAATATCGGATATTTCCCGCGAATTTCGTCCAAGTCGATTTTAAACGCCTCCTTATCATATACGCTGAAAGGCGAACCGCTTAAAATCACACCGATAACCGACGGATCTTCTTTCGGGAACTTGTTATAAGGCAATATCTCACAGAAAGTATCCAACTCCCGGACACGACGTCCGATAAGCTGTGTAGTCTGTGACCCGAAATCAAGAATGATGATTTTCTGTTGCATAAAAAGATTTTTATCTGATTTTGTGCGCAAAAGTACAACAAATTATCGAGACTGACAACACTCTCCCGTTAAGAAATCCTCCGCCTTCTCCAGAGCGTCTTGTTTCCCCACGTCCAGTATTTTAAGCCCGGGAGAAGGATAAGCATAAATCGGCTCCCGGTCGCACACTGAAAGATAAAAGTCAATCACGGAAAACTTGTCCGGCCACGCATCGAAATAAGGGAACAACCGCGGAGAAAACAGATGCACACCGGCAAAAGCATACTTCTGGCAAGCCTCCACGTCCAGCCCCTTGTAAGGCGACTTCACCTCTCCGGTCTTGACGTTCGTCCACCCCGCCAGACGGTTTTCCTCATCGAACAACAGATAACGTTGCGTCTGCCGTTCGCTCACCAGCAATAAAGCCGCCGCTCCTGCCCCGTGCCGATAAAAATCCCGCAAATCCACATTGCTCAATATATCCACGTTGTGTACCAGAAACGGGCGTTCCGCGACACCGCCCTCCAATAAAAGAGGTATGGCCTTCTTGATGCCTCCTCCTGTTTCCAGAAGCTTCCCGCTCTCGTCACTAAAACGAACATCCGCACCGAAAGCATCATGTTCCTCCACAAAGCGTATAATCTGGTCGGCAAAATGGTGCACATTAATCACAATCTCCGTAAATCCGGAAGCCACCAGTTTACGAATCAATATCTCCAACAAGGGTTTTCCTCCCACCGGGACAAGTGCTTTCGGCATCGTGTCCGTCAAAGGCTTCAGGCGGGTTCCCAACCCCGCTGCAAAAATCATGGCTTTCATATTTGCAAATATACTGATATAATCTCATTCAAGACATCACATTTCACACGTTTTATCCTTCCGAACAAAAAAAGAATAAAAACATTGGCCATCCACGGAATAATCCGTATTTTTGTAAAAACGATACACTATGGATGCAAAGTTGAAAGACATGGCCGAATATATCGTTATCGCCATCCACGAATTTGCCAAGCGACATCAGTTGGAAGAAGAGCAAGCCTACCGCTACCTGAACCATTATAAAGCCATCGACTTCCTGGAAAACCAGTACGACGTGGCACACACACAAAGCTTCGATGATATCATCGAAGGTCTGACCGCCCTTTGCCAACGCCACGGAGGGGCTTTAGTATGATTTTGTATCACGGAACAAACATAAATTTTTCGACTATCGACTTGTCAGCTTCCCACAAGGGAAAAGATTTCGGTAAAGGATTCTATCTTTCCGACAGTGAGAGCCAAGCATATGACTTTGCGGTTTTCAAATCAATACAATTAGGAGGTACACCAATCGTACACTCCTTTAAATTTGACGAAAGTATGCTCTCTTCAGGCACTTTGAATTATTTATGTTTCCAAAAATATTCTCGTGAATGGGCCAATTTCGTTTTAGCGAACCGAAGAAACACACAAAAGGAAAACATACATGCCCACGACATTGTATATGGCCCTATAGCCAACGACAAAGTCGGAGTACAAATCCGCAACTTCATGGAAGGCAACATAGATTTCGACACCTTTCTCAAAAAATTGGCTTTCATGAAAAGCATCACTTTCCAATACTTTTTCGGCACGCAACGTGCCATAGACCTTTTAGAAAAAATATGAGCGAGATTGAATATATGAAAGAATGTATGGCACGTGACTTAGTCGTCATGTTAGTAGACGAACAGAAAATGTCACTGCACGGAGCGTTAGACGCCCTATACCAATCCGAAACCTACGCCAAACTAAAGGACACAAGGTCCGGTCTTTATTTCCAAAGTCCCGTTTACGTCTACGGATTCTTGCGCAAGGAGATATTGACAGGCAAGATGTAACAAAAGAATATACAAAAAACGTTCTGCGGCAAACGAAAAATCAATCTCAGCCAAACGAAAAATCGTTCGCCTGAGATTGAAAAATCGTTTGGCGCAGATTTTTCAGCAAGTCTCTACACACTGACACACAACCTATTAGGCATAGATAAAAATATTAACAGTTTCTACTTCGGAAGCAACCGCCACTTCCTCCTCTGCCCGATACCCATTCCGTAAGCGGAAAAATAAGCCAAAAATCCCTAACGGGAGGTTTTGCTAACTTTTCCGGTAGAATTGCTATGCGATTATCCGGATTTTTATCGGATATTTGCAATGTTCAATAAAAGTATTCACAAAACGTAGAATTATGAAACTGATAAAGCCCATTATCGCCGCGCTGTGTCTGGCATTAGGCCTCAACGCATGCGCCAACAACAAAGAAAGTAAAAACCAAAATAAGAAAGGAGCAAATATGGAAATCGTTCATTTAACCAAAACAGAGTTCTTAAACAAGGTATATAACTACGAGACCAATCCCAACGACTGGAAATATGAAGGTGACAAACCGTGTATCGTAGATTTCTACGCTACGTGGTGTGGCCCGTGCAAGGCTCTTGCCCCGGTGTTGGAAGAGTTGGCTAAGGAATATGACGGCAAAATCTACATCTACAAAGTAGACGTGGACAAGGAAGAGGAACTGGCGGCCACGTTCGGCATACGCAGTATCCCCACCCTGTTGTGGATTCCAAAGGACGGCAAACCGACCGTCACTCAAGGTGCCATGCCCAAAACAGAACTTAAAAAAATGATAGACGAGGTTCTTTTAAACGCAAAACCGTAAAGTCCGGTCTGCCAGACAGCATGACTTGCTATACTGACACTGAAAATGAAGGGATGGAACGAAGAAATCGTCTCCATCCCTTTTTCAGTCCGCGAAATAAACCTATATTTACCCGATGAACTAAAAACCGACGATATGGAATTCCAGTTAAAGACCCGTTTGGACGGAACCATCGCCCTGACTTCCCGCTTTCATGAAGACGCGGGCTTACAACGTAACAAAGGCTTCTACAAATTCATCTGGGTGCGGCACGGAAGCCTGGACATCGAAATAGACCACGTAGTCATGCATCTGAAAGAAAACGAAATCATCTCGCTGTCTCCCTTGCACCACGTGGACATGCTGCGCGCAGAGGGCGATTACCTGTCGTTGCTCTTCAACAGTAACTTCTACTGTATCTACGGACACGACAACGAGGTGTCGTGCAACGGCTTTCTGTTCCACGGCTCGTCGAACGTCATGAGGCTGAAACTTACCCTCACGGAATCGAGACTCCTGGAGCATATCATTGAAACTCTGCGTGAAGAATGCACCGTCCGCGACAACCTGCAAGAGGAAATGCTCCGTATACTGTTGAAACGGTTCATTATCGTATGCACCCGCATGGCGCGCCTGCGATTGGAAGTCGACCAAGAGCGGGAAAACGGCTTCGACATCATCCGTCAGTTTTACGTGCTGGTGGACAACCATTTCAAAGAAAAGAAGCAGGTGCAGGACTATGCGGAGATGCTCTACCGTTCTCCTAAGACCCTTTCCAACCTCTTCTCGCTCTACGGACTGAACTCACCGCTGCGCATCATACACGAACGGGTGGATGCCGAAGCCCGCCGCCTGTTGCTCTATACCTCGAAGAGCGCCAAGGAAATCAGCGAAATACTGGGATTTGAAGATTTGGCTACTTTCAGCCGTTTTTTCAAGAAAATGAATCAAAAAAGCATCTCCGACTTCCGAAGAGAAGAGAAAAAGGAAGTATAGCCAACTCTGACAGTTAAATTGCCATTTCGGCAAACGGGAGAAATCCGCATCTTTGCAAAGTCAAATTCTAAACATTACAGACTATGAGAAAATTAAAATCCTTGTTTGTGGCCACTCTTACATGGGCCGCATCTTCCCAAAAGCTGGGCATACACCTGATTCGTGTAGCCATCCTGATTATCTTCGTATGGATCGGCGGTCTGAAATTCTGGAACTACGAAGCTGATATTCTTATTAAAGGCTGCACAATTAATGTAAATGATGATGCAGTTGCTTTAAAAGGCGGCAAAGGACCATTTGCTGACAGTGACCAAGACAATGGCACTAATGAACGCATAATTATTGAGGACTGCACATTTGAATTCTGCCATGGATGCCTTACATGCGGCTCAGAATCCGTACATAACAAGAATATAATAATGCGTCACATCAGGGTCAGCTCAGGTTACAACCTGCTCTGGCTGAAAATGCGTCCCGACACGCCACAGATATATGAATATATTACATTGGAAGATATCAGAGGACAGATATTTAACTTCATAAACATCAACCCATGGACACAGTTCTATGATAATAAAGGCTGCGCGGATATACCAGCCTCCATTGCAAGACATATTATAATAAGAAATAGTACCTGCACCTGTAACGTTTTCCGCAACATAAAAGAAGCACCAGAACAATAC
>OKSD01000712.1_pt1 | contig 35736 bp, 34 predicted proteins | sample 1601221 | NCBI WGS metagenome assembly OKSD01 (sample SAMEA3541550, study PRJEB24748) | human gut metagenome | biome: human gut; feature: human-associated habitat; material: faeces | place: China | collected 2012
CCGGCTCGAGATCGAAGCCATCAACGAAAAATACCGGCTCGACTTCCCCGAAAGCGACGACTACGACACGCTGGCAGGCTATGTAATTTCGAAGTACCAGGGCATACCCGGAGTCGGCGAAACCATCCTGGCAGACAACAAACGGCTCAAAATCCTGCGCGTAAACGCCTCTAAAATCGAACTGGTACGCGTCACGATCCTCTGAAAAGACCGCAAAACGGGCCCGAACCGGACGCAGCGGGGAGAAAAATGGAGAATCTTAACTCCGTTTTGTTATTACAAAAAAGAATTTTATTACCTTTGGAACCTGTTATATGTTTCAAACGCAGTAAACAAAAACTAAATCTCTAATATGGCAACATTAAACACATTAAGGACCCGGGGCGGAATTATCGTGTCCGTGGTGATCGGAATCGCTCTGCTCTCTTTTCTGTTGGGCGATTTCGGGAACACGGGAGCCAAGCTGATGAACGATCGCAAAATGAAAGTCGGCACGATCAACGGCGAGAAAATCGGTTACGCCGAATTCGCCGATAAGGTCGACGTTTATACGAAAGCCCTGGAGACCATGTACGGATCGCAGAGCCTTTCGGCCGAGCAGCAGGAGAATGTGAAAAACCAAGTATGGCAGGCGCTGATCATGCAGTACGCCTGGGAGCCCGGCTTCGAACAATCGGGACTTCAGGTCAGCGAGAACGAGCAGATCGACATGGTGGACGGTTCGTTCATCTCGCCGGTGATCCGCACCACTTTCACGAATCCCAACACAGGAACCTTCGACCCGGCGATCGTGCGCAATTTCGTGACCCAGATAGACAAAGATCCCACCGCGGCGCTGGTTTGGAACTTCATCAAAGACCAGATGATTCAGCAGCGTTACCTGTCCAAATACATCACGCTGGTCGCCAAGGGAATGTACGTTACGGATCTCGAAGTGGAACAGGGCGTCGCCAATTCCGACATAACCAGCGCCATTTCGTACATCGTCAAGGACTATTCGCAGGTCGCCGATTCGACGATCGACATCTCGCAAGCCGAAGTCAAAAAATATTACGACGCTCATAAGAATATTTTCCGTCAGACGGCCTCGCGCGACATCGAATACGTATTGTTCGACGTATTACCTTCGGACAGCGATTACGTCGATGCCGAAAAGCACATCAACGAGATCGCCGCGGAATTCGCCGTCAGCGAAACCCCGCTGCAATACGCCACGCTGAACTCCCAGAACCCGACCGAAAAACGGTATTTCACGGAAGATCAGTTGCCCGCCGAACTGGCCGCGTTCGCCTTCGGAGCGAACAGCAACGGAATGTACGGCCCGACTACCCAGCAGGCTTTTTGGTTGTCGGCGAGCTGGATATTAAGCATTTCGATGAGGCTGTCACGCAGGTCGGGGGCGAGAATGGGGGTGATGGCTTCGATGCGGCGGTAGAGGTTACGACGCATCCAGTCGGGGGAGCCCATGAAGACTTTGGGTTTGCCGTCGTTGCCGAAGTACCAGATGCGGGCGTGTTCGAGGAAACTGTCTACAATACGGGTGACACGAATGTTACGACTGTATGACTGTCCGGGGATAAGACAACAGATTCCACGGACGATGAGGTCTATTTGTACGCCGTGTTCGGAGGCTTCGTAGAGACGGTCAATCATGGCGGGGTCTTGGAGGGCGTTCATTTTTAGGATGATACGGCCTTGTTTGCCTTCGTCGGCGAGGGCGATTTCCCGATCAATCAGGCGGTTCAATTCGGGGATGAGGTTGAAACGGGCGACAAGAAGGGTGGTGAACTTCGGGTCTTCTTTTCCTTGCAGGGTGCGGAAGAGGTTATAGAGGTCGGCCACTATCTTCGGGCGGCAGGTGAAAAGGCCACAGTCGGCGTAGAGGGTGGCGGTCTTTTCATTAAAGTTACCGGTGCTGATATAGGCGTAGCTGGGTATTTTTTCACCGTTCAGTCCGCGGCGGCGGATAAGGGCTACTTTGGCGTGTACTTTCAGACCGGGTATGCTGTATATTATTTTAATGCCGGCGGCTTGCATCATTTCGGCCGTGGCAAGGTTGTTTTCTTCGTCGAAACGGGCTTTCAGTTCCACGAATACGGTGACTTTCTTGCCGTTTTGGGCGGCGGCTATCAGGGTGTTGATGACGGCGGAGTTTTCAGCTACGCGGTATTGGGTTACCATGATTTCACGGGTTTCCGGGTTGTGCACGGCTTCATACAGGAAGTGGATGAAGTGCTCGAAAGAGTGATAAGGGTAATATAATAACAGGTCCTTCTTGGCAACGTAGTTGAAGATAGATTCTTTTTCGTCGAGGATGGTCAGCTTCATTGGCTTCGGCTTTTCGAGGCTGTGAAGAGATTTGTTCGGGTTGGGAAGATGACGCAGGTCTTCAAGATTCAGGTGCTTGTCGCCGGGGACAAGTTCATCACGCTGAATATGGAAGGCGTCTACCAGAAAGTCCAGAAAGTCATGAGGCATACCACGGTCGTAGACGAAACGGCAGACGTCACCGATCTTACGTTTCTTCACTTTCTTCTTGAGTTGAGCGACAAGGTCGGCACTGCTGGCGGTGTCGTCAATTAATATGTCAGCGTCACGGGAGATTTTGATGCAGTAGCTGGAATCAACATCGTAGCCGGGGAAAATAAGGTTGAGGTTTGCCTTGATTATATCTTCGGTAAACATCAGGTAATGATTTTTCTCGCGGGATGGAAGTTCGATGAAGCGGGGTACTTTGGCGTAGGGCTGCTTCATTACGAAGTAAAGGGGCTGCCGATATTCTGTTACATTTGTATCTGCTCCATCACTTTTTCTTCGAGTTATGCGTTCTTCTGTATATTTTTCTTTGTTAATAGATTCTTCTGTTTTTTCTTTATCTTCTTTCCTTTCGTCTTTTGCTTCTTTCTTCGGATAGACTCGTATCGCCAGATAAAGTCGGTTATCTCGTAGGAAGGAGACTATTTTATCTTTGGATACAGGCACAGGTTGCAGGTAGGGAAAGATTTCTTCCCGGAAAAAGTCTTTAATAAACTGCTGGTGGAACGGTTCGACATGGCTGTCCTGATAAAAAATAATGTGGCTTTTGCGCAGGGCAGGTAATAGTTTCTCTTCATAAATACGTACACGGTCATCCAACTGGCGAGTGACTTCTTTATTGATTTCTTCTACCAGTTCACGGGCGGATTGTACGGTTTCTTCATCGCTTTCCGTAGCACCGGAGGCAACTGCTTTATGATCGGCTACCCGGATTTTGTAGAATTCTTCGAGGTTGGAAGAGTAGATAGAGATGAAGTTGATACGTTCGTAGAGCGGCAGACGCTCGTCCAGAGCCTCCAACAATACGCGATAATTGAATGAGAGCCAACTGATATCTCGCTTGAAATAATTATATTTGCTTTCCATGTGCTTTAAGATTTTTCCAAATATAGTATCTTTGTGGGATTAAACAAAGAAATTTATGACAAGAATTGGATTATTATCTGATACTCACGCTTACTGGGACGAGAAATATCTGGAATATTTTGAACCATGTGACGAAATTTGGCATGCCGGAGACATCGGTTCGCCGGAGGTAGCGGAAAGGTTAGCCGCCTTCCGTCCATTCCGGGCGGTATATGGAAATATTGACGGACAGGAAATCAGAAAGCTGTATCCGCAAATAAACCGTTTCACGGTGGATGGTGCAGAAGTGCTGATTAAACATATCGGCGGTTATCCGGGGAAATACGATCCTTCCATCATCGGCAGTCTGATGGCACGTCCGCCCAAACTTTTTATCAGCGGACATTCTCATATATTAAAGGTGAAATATGATAAAACACTGGATATGTTGCATATTAATCCGGGAGCTGCCGGCATGTCCGGTTTCCACAAGGTACGGACTTTGGTACGTTTTGTTATCAACCAGGGGGCCTTTCAGGACTTGGAAGTCATCGAATTGGCGGACAAATAAAATAAATGTTCCTGCCAGATTGAAAAATTATTTTAAAATTTTGCCACGTCGGAATTCTTTCCGACCTTTGCACGCAGTTAATGAATAACTCAGACGAACATGAAAGGAATTATTCTAGCCGGTGGTAGTGCCACCCGACTTTATCCGCTCTCTAAAGCGATTTCCAAACAAATCATGCCTGTGTATGACAAGCCGATGATTTATTATCCGTTGTCAACACTTATGTTGGCAGGAATACGCGAAGTGTTGATTATTTCGACTCCACGCGACTTGCCGATGTTCCGCGACTTGTTGGGAACGGGTGAGGAACTGGGTATGTCTTTCTCCTATAAAATTCAGGAACAACCTAACGGACTGGCACAAGCTTTCGTATTGGGAGCCGATTTCCTGAACGGCGAACCGGGCTGTCTGATTCTTGGGGATAATATGTTTTACGGACAGGGCTTCTCCGCCATGCTCCGCCGAGCTGCCAATATAGAAAAGGGCGCCTGCATCTTCGGTTACTACGTGAAAGACCCGCGCGCTTATGGTGTAGTGGAATTTGACGAACAGGGAAAAGTGATTTCACTGGAAGAAAAGCCGGAAGTGCCGAAAAGTAATTATGCCGTTCCGGGACTTTATTTCTACGATGCCAGTGTGACGGAAAAAGCAGCGGCTCTTCGTCCTTCAGCACGTGGAGAATATGAGATAACAGACCTGAACCGTCTGTATCTGGAAGAAGGTACATTGAAAGTGGAACTTTTCGGACGCGGATTTGCATGGCTCGACACGGGTAACTGTGACAGTCTGCTGGAAGCTTCCAACTTCGTGGCCACTATTCAGAACCGGCAAGGTTTCTACGTCAGCTGCATTGAAGAAATTGCTTGGCGTCAGGGATGGATTCCGACGGAACAGTTGCTTCTACTGGGTCAAAAACTCGAAAAAACCGAGTATGGGAAGTACCTTATCGAATTGGCTAAACAATCCTAAAATCAACATAAAGAATAAAATATGAAAACTTATCTAGTGACCGGTGCCGCAGGATTTATCGGGGCAAATTACATCAAGTACATCTTAGCCAAACATAACGACATCAAAGTCGTGATATTGGACGCTTTGACGTATGCAGGTAACTTAGGAACGATTGCCAAAGACATCGACAACGAACGCTGTGTCTTTATCAAAGGAGACATTTGCAACCGCGATGTGGTAGACGGTCTTTTTGCTGAGTATCGTTTTGATTATGTAGTGAATTTCGCTGCCGAGAGCCACGTGGACCGCAGCATTGAAAATCCGCAGCTGTTTCTGATTACCAACATTCTCGGAACACAGAACTTACTGGATTGTGCACGCCGTGCATGGGTAATGGGGAAAGACGAACAAGGATATCCGACTTGGAGAAAAGGTGTACGCTATCATCAAGTATCTACCGATGAGGTGTATGGTTCATTGGGAGCCGAAGGATATTTCACAGAAACAACTCCGCTTTGCCCTCACAGCCCGTACAGTGCTTCTAAGACAAGTGCAGACATGGTGGTAATGGCTTACCACGACACTTATAAAATGCCGGTAACGATTACCCGTTGCTCCAACAACTATGGTCCGTACCACTTCCCGGAAAAATTGATTCCGTTGATTATCAAGAATATCCTCGAAGGAAAGCATCTTCCCGTTTACGGTGACGGTAGCAATGTGCGCGACTGGCTTTATGTGGAAGACCACTGCAAAGCAATCGACCTCGTTGTGCGTGAAGGTCAAGACGGAGAAGTGTACAACGTTGGTGGACACAACGAGAAGACAAACCTCGAAATCGTGAAACTGACAATTTCGACTATCCACCGTCTGATGGCAGAAAATCCCGAATATCGTCAGGTTCTCAAAAAGAAAGTGAAAGACGAAAACGGCGATATTTCAATCGACTGGATCAACGAAGATCTGATTACTTTCGTCAAAGATCGTCTGGGACACGACCAACGTTATGCTATCGACCCTACCAAGATAACAAATGCCTTAGGATGGTATCCCGAAACTAAATTCGAAGTCGGCATCATAAAGACAATCGAATGGTATTTAGCCAACCAAGCTTGGGTGGAAGAAGTTACCAGCGGAGATTATCAGGGTTACTACGAAAAGATGTACGGGAAATGATTCTCAATTTATCAACATTCCTATTGCAATAAGAATACCCATAAGCAGCATATTACGCGAAGTCTCGCCTAATATGCTGTTTAATTTTTTACCGCTGTATATTTTCACCATCCGTTTCCAGGTAAGGAAATGAGGGATCAGATAAAGTTGTGGAAGAAAAGCGGCGTAGAAATGACCTTCACGGAGGAAACACAGGCAGAGAAGAGAAGCAGTAATCCCCAACATCAAATAAAAATAGCGACCGAATTTCTCGCCGAAACGAACGATCACTGTCCTTTTTCCACTGCGTGCATCCGCTTCGCGGTCACGATAATTATTGACTACCAACAAGGTATCGATAAGCAGTCCGCAGATTAAAGAGGCAATAGTGACATCCGGTGTCCAAGTTAGCGCCTGTACGTAATATGTTCCGCCTACGGGTACAAAGCCGAAGAAGACAATCACCAATACATCGCCCCAACCGTTGTAAGAAAGAGGATAAGGACCGGTGGTATAAAGAAAGGCAAATAACACACAAAGCACTCCTACGATCATCAATTCCCACCCGGCAAAAAAGAGTAACGTACAGCCGATAAGGCAGGCAAGAGCAACCGTAATAATAATCCCGGTTTTCATCGCTTGCGGAGAAATCCATCCTTGCGCACAAGCACGTTCGGGACCTAACCGGTCTTCCCGGTCTGTTCCTTTGAGGAAGTCGAAAAGGTCATTGATGAAATTAGCGGCAATTTGCATCAGACTTGCAAACAGACAGCAGATCAGTGCAGGCAACCAGTGAAAACGTCCGTCCATTGCAGCAAGAGCAGTACCGATCATAACCGGGGTTATGGCCCCTGTCAGCGTTTTGGGACGTGCAGCTAATATCCATGCTTGTAGCGAGTTACGTTTTACTTCTTCCATACTTTAATATATTATAAATAGTTTTGACGGACAAAGATACATGATTTTTCGTATCTTTGCACCCCGAAAAACTTCAAACTAAGAGAAGATGAAGAAAATAAAAACAATCTACCCTGTTATCCTGTTGACATTACTTTTGTTGTTTTCCTGTAAGTCGAAAAAGAATATGGTGGCTACCTTGCCACGCCCTGTTTTAAATTCAGATTCTATTTATCCGGATACGGCTAATGCCATAGCCGGGTTATTCTCCCCCGACCACTCGCAACTCAAAGAGCTGAATGTTTCCAAAAACAAAAAGCAGAATACAAAGGAAAAGACTTCTACCGATACACACGAATCGTCGGATCTGGTACTGCGGGGAACAAAAATCACTTCTTCCAGCGTAGATGTATCTTCTGTCTATACCGGAGTGGACCGTGTAGTAAAATATGACTTTACACACCGCGATGTTCCCGAAGCCTTTGAAGGTTTCCGTATCGCTTTCATTTCCGACTTACACTACAAAAGTCTGCTGAAAGAAAAAGGTCTGAACGACCTTGTCCGCCTACTGATTGCTCAAAAGGCTGATGTGCTTCTAATGGGTGGTGACTATCAGGAAGGTTGTGAATATGTGGAACCTTTGTTTTCCGCACTGGCACGCGTAAAAACACCGATGGGCACTTATGGGGTAATGGGCAATAACGACTACGAACGTTGCCACGACGATATTGTGAATACAATGAAACATTACGGCATGCGTCCGTTAGAACATGAAGTAGATACGCTTCGTAAAGACGGGCAGCAGATCATTATCGCTGGAGTGCGCAATCCTTTTGATCTGGGGCGCAACGGAGTATCGCCTACTCTGGCACTCTCTCCCAAAGATTTTGTCATCTTACTGGTTCATACTCCGGATTACATCGAAGATGTTTCAGTAGCTAACACCGACCTTGCCCTGGCAGGACACACCCACGGCGGACAAGTCCGTGTATTCGGAGTTGCCCCGGCACTTAACTCACACTATGGCAATCGTTTCATCACCGGACTGGCATATAATTCTGCAAAAATACCTTTGATTATAACAAACGGAATAGGAACCTCCAAATTACCAATCCGTGTCGGCGCTCCGGCGGAAATCATCGTTATTACTCTTCATCGATTAACGGAGTAAACTGGATAGCCTCCCAAGCCTTTGGATGCACAAAGTATCGAACATCTTTCCCTGCATCCAGTGCTTCTCGAATAAAAGTAGAACTGATTTCAAATACAGGAGAATGAACGAGACGCACCGTTTCCGGCAATTCCTCCTCTTTGACGGGAAAGCCGGGACGGGGGTAAATAAGAATCTGATTCTCTTTAATGATACGTTCGGACTGATACCAATATCCAAAACGTTCCCAATTATCGGAACCGATAATGAAATAAAACTCGCGATCGGGAAATGCCTCACGCAGTTTCTCCAACGTATATACGCTATATGAGGGGCGAGGCAAATGAAACTCAAAATCTGAAGCCTGAAAACGAGGATAGTCACTGATGCTCAACTTTACCAGTTCGAGACGTAATTCATCATTCCATAACTTCTCCTGTGCTTTCAAAGGATTCTGCGGACTCACCATAAACCAGATTTCATCTAATCCTTCATACTCACAAAGGTAGTTGGCTAGAGCAAGATGTCCGATGTGAATCGGATTGAATGATCCGCTGAAGATTCCGGTTTTCTGCTTATTCATTGTTCCAAAAACTCTTTGATAACTTTCAAAGCTTCCGCTTTAGCAGTTTCCAAATTGTCATTGACAATCACACAATCGAATTGCGGAGCAAAACCCAATTCATATTCCGCCTTAGCGATGCGACTTTCAATCACTTCCGGCGCATCCGTTCCACGTCCTTCCAACCGGCAGCGTAATTCTTCCACCGAAGGCGGCTGGATAAACACCGACAACGCACGATCGCCATAAAACTTCTTGATATTGCATCCGCCAACCACATCTACGTCAAACACCACATTCTGACCCGCTTCCAATTGCTTTTCTACCTGCGCTTTCAGCGTTCCGTAATAACGGTCCTTATACACCTCCTCATACTCCAGAAATTCGTTGTTCTCAATGCGTTGGCGAAATTCTTCCGGCGTAAGGAAGAAATATTCAACCCCATGCTGCTCCGTTCCACGCGGAGGACGGCTGGTAGCAGAAATTGAAAACGCTAAATTCAAATTCTGCGTCAGCAGATAATTGATTATAGTAGATTTGCCCGAACCCGACGGAGCAGAGAAAATAATTAGCTTACCGGTCATAAGTTTAATGAAGAATTAAGAATTAAAAATGATAGATACTGTTTTACATCACGTTCAGTACCTGTTCCTTAATCTGTTCCAGTTCATCCTTCATCTGAACTACGATCTTCTGCATTTCAGCATGATTGGACTTGCTGCCTAACGTATTGATCTCCCGACCCATTTCCTGGGCGATAAAACCAAGCTTCTTACCCTGTCCGCTACCACTTTCCATCGTGCTGATGAAATATTTCAGATGGTTGCTAAGACGTTGTTTTTCCTCGTTGACATCCAGTTTTTCGATGTAGTAAATCAGTTCCTGTTCCAGACGATTCTTGTCGTAGTCTACGCTTAACGTCTTTTCGAGAGCATCAGTGATGCGTTCCTTCACTTTCTCTACACGTTCTTTCTCGTAAGGAGTAATCTGTTCGAGCAAACTGTTGATGTTGGCAATCTTCTCACGGAATTTCTTTTCCAATGCAGCCCCCTCCTGTTTGCGGAAATCGACCAAATGACTGATGGCTTCAAGTATGGTAGCATGCACCATGCTCCATTCCTCTTCCGTCAGTTCCTGGATTTCCGTTTTCGTCATCACGTCCGGCATGCGGAGTAATAGTTGGAGCCAGTCTTCCGGTGCGGGACAAGGAATCCCCAGTTCGCGGCTTATCGAATCCAACTGGCTATAATAACTTTTCAGTACATCCTTATTGATGGGAGCAGCATCCGCACCCTCCTTCTTCTCTATCCACAGGCTGAAGTCAGCTTTTCCACGTTCCAGAACTTTAGAAATCTCATTACGGATTTCAATCTCTTTTTCACGATACGCCGGAGCGATGCGAGTGGACAAATCCATTGCCTTGCTGTTGAGCGACTTGATTTCTACATTTATTTTTTTATCAGGAAGTTCGGCCGTAGCTTTACCGTATCCTGTCATAGACTGTATCATAACCTTAAAGTTTTGTGCAAAAGTACACGAATATTTTAAGAATTGGAAATAATCATGTAAATTTGTATGTATATCTGATTATCAGAGACTTATGTATACTGTTCTTAAAGTTAGTTCATATCTGTCCTAATAAACTAGTCGCAAATATAGCTATTTTAATGATACATTTTAATAATAATTGCATTAAAAGACTTTGATGGCAGAAAAATTGTGGAAAGAAGTATTAGGATGATGAGATAATGAAACGTAAATTTTGATCTATTTATTGTTTCTCATAATAGATTGTGGTAGGTAGCAAGTTTATATGAATGAGTTTGCAAATCCAAGAAATGCTATTATCTTCGTAAAGTACGTAGGAGCATTCTTGCTCCTGAACAGTAAATGAGTAGTAGCAAGGAGCTAGCATTTACAATAGGGCTTGTTGGCCTTTGGCAATACAATAATTTACTAGCTTAATTTTTGTAAATCAACTACGCATTCACTAGATAAACTGTATTTTCACCAAGAGATCTTTCTATTTTTTAGGATATATGTATTATCATATTTTATTATCTTTGTTGGACCAAATCTTTATATCATGAACCAAACTAAAAATGATTCGACTAAAGCCCGGGATGAAAAACGTCAGACTAGAATCCTGGAAAATATGGAAATTAAGTTATCGGAACAAATGGAAATGATGAAGCAGCTCATTACAACCTCCGCAATCATATCCATTGATGAATTATGCTTTCATTTTAGAACGGCTGTACAAACGGAATCTGTGAACGTGCCATTGCACCTTTCTTTTGAAAGGCATTTTAAACTTCTCATAGACTATGCCAGAAACGACAGGAATGTCTTGTCCGGTCTTTTACATTGCCTTAACAGTCTTTACGAATGCTACAGAACAGTTACTCCCGAGTATTATTTCGACAGGGCAATGACCCGGGCCTTCCAGGATTCAATCCTTGAAAGTTTTGAACTATTTTCAACCGCTCTGAAGGACTATGATGCCCATGACCGACCTATAAATCTGGATGCCCCTTATCTGAAGCATTATAAAAGATTCGGTTCACACCCGCATAAACAATTCTACCACACCTACCTGCAAAAGTTGAATGAAAAGCTGAATTACCTTCTTTCAGAGAGCCGCCTGGGATTAAAACTTGACTCCTGCTTCATACCGGAGAATTCATACAACATTATTCTGGAACAGTCGCTGGTGGAGGATCTATATGCTTTTCTGGTAGATGAAAAGTGCCTGCAAAAGGATGACGATACGGAAAGAGACTTCAAGCTGCTGTTCAATAACAGCGTATTCAAACGTAATACCAATCCTATCCGTTGGATAAAGACGACAGAGAAAAGCCAGATGACTTCCAACATAACGCTCCGTACTCTATTTCTCGTGCTTGGTGAAAAAACAAAGATAAATTTGCTGGACCAGGAGCACAGACGATACTATGAATCACTTTTTATCGGAAAGAATGGCAAAAACATTTCTCTGGAAGACAAAACCAACAAAGATAACAAGGTCAGCCAATCTCTCCAGGATTTCCTTTCACAACTACAGTCAGTTTTAAAATTATAGAGAAGCCATCCGCCTCTTTTTCCGCCTATTCCCGCCTACTCTGTTTCTGTCGTTATAACATCCTGTTGTATAGTGTGTTATAACGATATTTTTTATTCTTTATTTTTACCTCCCCTCCTTCTATTCCCGTCTACCTAAATGTAAAAAAAATGCCTTATATTTGCAAATATTTTTACAAAAAGAAGGAGAAATTACATATGAAAACAAATAATTTGAAGTCTTTGGATGGCGGGACTATAAACAGTGCTATCAACGAGAATGTTAACGATTCCACGAGAGTGATGAATCAGGTAGATAACAATATAGAAAAAACAGAAATGAGAACGGAAGACATGCAGCCGGATAAAAACGGCAATGATAAAAACGGACAGACGGCCGAAACACAGGTTCTGACTCCCGGAAATAACCATGTGGAAAAGGGGGAGGAAGAATACCACTTCCCGACAGTTGAAGAGCTTCTTCGCAGAGAGCGTAAGGACATACTCTCGCTACGCCGACTTCCCTATACGGATATTGATTATGCCACTTACAACTGGAGCGTGACACAAGGCTGCCTCAAACTGTCGCCCGGGTGCAAACACTGTTATGCGGAAGTCATAGCCGAGAACCAGTCCAAACGTTCGGATACCAGGCGTTTCAAGGATGGTTTCAAACCTGGTTTTAATGAAGGATTACTGTATACTCCCCTTCATGATACCAGGAAAGGCATTGTATTTGTCAGTCCGCTCGGAGATTTTGGACATGCCGATATTACGGATGAACAGCGCAGGGCAGCCGTTGAAGTCATCCAGGCGGATGAGACAAAGGTATTTCTTATCCTGACCAAACGTCCGGAAACCCTTGTGCGGTTGTTCGAGAATATTCCGGTCCCTTCCAACTGCCTTCTGGGGGTGAGTGTGGAGTCAGAAGCGTACCTGTCACGCATGGACACACTCCGCAAGATCGCTTCAGACAATCTGGTGGTCTCTTTTGCCCCGCTTTTGGGTGGGATGAAGAATATCAATTTCGACAGGTTTGTCTGGGTACTCATCGAAGGTGAAGCAACCCGCCCCATGGATAATGCGCGCATGGTAAGGACGGAATGGATACAGTCTATCATAGAACAGGCCGAATCCGCGCCGATGCCTCCCGCTATATATGTAAAGCAGCTCGGAAACAATGTGGACGGAGTGGTAAAAAGCAAAGCACAACACGGGTATCTGGTGAAAGGCGTTTCCTATCGCCAGTATCCCCAAGTTATAAAAACAACCCTGGAGAATACTGATGAAGAACTGGAAAAAATGAATATGCAACAGAAAAAGGATAAAGAAATGAAGAAAGAACGTAGTACGACAAAGAAAACGACAACAGCAGACACCGGAGCTGAAGCCCTCTCCCATGTCATTCCCCTTAGCAAGGTTGTGGAAGAAGGGGCCAAGAAAGGGAAAGTAAACAACCTGTATGGTACCTGGGTCGTGGAAGGGGAGGTTACGGTGATTGCCGGTGATACGAATGCCGGTAAATCCTCAGTTACCTACCAGATGGGTTTGGATGTGGCTTCAGGTAAGAATACCCTCGGTTTTCCAGCTCCTGCCGAGCCCGTAGTGGACGAAGTAGTGTACATTGACACGGAGCTTAGCGATACCCAGTTGGGGCAGCGTTTCGGAGGCATAACGATCAGTGACCGCATGAAATACATCGACGCTACTGCCTGGGACCTTGAAAGGATTCTTTCCGAAATAGAAACCATTGCAAAAAAATGGAATAAAAAAAAGGTGCTGTTCATATTGGACAGTATCACAGTGGCGGCAACAGGAAGTATTACGGCCAAAGTTGCAAAGGATCTGATGAAAAGGCTGAAATTAATCTGTGGACGCTATAACGTAACAGTGATAACGCTGATGCATACAAGAAAGCGGGACAAATCCAAACCTATTGAGATGCAGGACCTGGCCGGTTCCGCCAAACTGACTGACTTGGCGGATAATGTGCTTGCAATAGCCAAATGTAATGCTACTGAGGTGTATATCAAAGTTCTCAAGTCACGCAGCAATGCCATTCCTGATAAAGTACGGCATTTTGAGATTCTCAGTGACGGCTATCTCCATTTGGAATTCATTCGGGAATGTGAGGAAGAGGACCTGCTGGCACAGGGTAAAAGCAAGCTTACACCAGAGGTGGAACAAGAGATTCTCACCCTGCGTGGAAAAGGATACTCCATCAGGAAAATAGCAGATCATATGAAACTGTCAAAATCTGCTATTGACCGTGTGGTTCAAAAGCATAAGGACAGTGAAGAATCCGGTGCGGATGCTATTAAGGATGCACAATTCCCCGACAACGCTGCCTGATAAAAAAGACTATATCCTGTAAGACTTTTACGTAATAATACAATCGAGACTGGAATTCAATAATGAGTTTCAGTCTTTTTGTTTATCTGAAGATTCTTAAGCCCCCCTTGAGTTATCCGCTGTCCCTTTGTCCCAGAACTGACGACCCCACTGTCCCGGATATCACATTTTTCAGCATTTTAGGCATAGAATTTATATAAAATACCCTCCAAAATTATGTTTTTTATCATTTGCGAACAAGTATAATTGCAGACATAATATAGTAAATATTTGCGTGATAGTAAATATTATCAATTGTTTACAATCAGATTTGCATTTTTATATTATTTACATTATATCGATAAAGTTCTAAAATGTGCATGTTTTCTGGGACACCTTAATGGGACAGCCGGATAAAAAGAGATTTTTGATATCTCTCCCAAGAATAAGCTTGGCTGTTTACTCTTTTCCCCTTTCTAATAAAAATGTCTATTTCGCTGTTTAAATCCCTTCAAACCTTGATATGTGTATGAAACCAAATGTTATACTGTCTAGTAAAAACGATAGTTCTATGCTAGACCGTCAGGGGAAAGATTGTCCTGATGTTATCGAAAAAACAGTCTTAAAGATACCAAAGAAATACCGAGATGATATCAAGGAGTTACAGGAGAGATATGATCTGTATGTTGGTACGATGATCCAAATATCTCTTAAAGAGCTTGGGGGGATATGTGAAAGAGATTATTCCAAAATTGAATCCTACCGTGGATTAAAGAATTTCCTTCTGCGTGCCTTTGGGGTTACTCTGAATATCTACTCACAAAAGACAAGGCATACAGAGGAAGATGAGTATATAACAACATTAAAATCATAAATAGAAGATGAAAAATATCAATAAAAAACAGGTATTTGAGAAATCGATAAATGGCAGAATAATGCGATATGCATACAAGTATAATGTTTGGATAAACAAAGAGGGTACGTATGTATATAGAGAGTATAAAGATTCAAGTCTAAATCGTCCATTGGTGATTCATACCCGAGCAGACGGCACCAAATATCTGGATACGAAAAGTCATGAAAAAATCCCTTTAGACGAGGCTGTTGCAACCTGTTTTAGACCTATGCCGCAAGACGGTAGGAAATACGCTCTGACCCACAAGGACAATGATTTGGGTAATTGTAATGCCTCTAACCTTGAATGGAAACAGGTTCCAAAGTTCTCACCGAGTGATAAAGAGAGGAAACTAGATAATGGTTTGATTGTAAGAGTGGATGGCGCAATACTCGACAAAAGGAAAAAACTTACTGTTATTACAAATGTTGGCGATGCAGATACAGATCGTTCCTGCGTAGCCGTAGAACCTTATGTCCGTTATGACAGAAAAAATAGGTATAAAAGGACGGAAGAGAAACATTCGTATATCGATGATCTCATGGTTGCAGCAGAGTTTGTAGAAGGCGATAAATCATCTATGTGTACCCCGAAGGTTTTGCATAAAGATCTGGATTATCTGAATTTTAACTCTTCGAATCTGAGGTGGGTAGAAGAAGCTAGTCAGGAGTATCAAGATTATATGAAAAAGAAAAAGGAGGATATGGATCAATTGACTATCAAGGGGAATCCCAATCATCCTAATCCTTTAATGAAATTTTAAAATAATGTGATGGGGTTAGCTAGAGGCAAATAGCTATGGAACGGAGTGTAAAAGTATACATAGCTTCCAAAGGAAGTATAAAATGTAAATAAAAAAGTGTGCAAAAAGAGTACTTTTGCTTAAAGAGTAAGCTTTTTTGAAGAATAAAATATTTACATATATCCTATCGGCTATGTCATACTCACTACTTTCGTATACTTCTCTGTCTCCAACTTTCCCCATTAATTTTATAAAAGTATGAATAAAATAACATTAAACGTACCTGACGGGATTGAACATCTGTCAGAATGGCAAGAACTATGGAATACTTTGCCAACCAATCAACATTATATATTAAATAAAAGGATATGCGGATGCGGAGCAACAGAGGCTTATATTAGATCCGACAAGAAAGTTATATTAGCCAGTCCCCGAAAGCACCTTCTCTATAACAAGTATTCCCAACACCTGAAAGATAACCTTCACCTTTATCGATTCACAGGTGATAAGAAGAAGTATTTTGAGAGCAGAACAACTTCACCTACTGATATACTCACTTTCAATGATAGCCTAACCGGATATATTAAGAGTGGAGGGAACAAGATACTTACTACCTATGATTCGCTTAGGAAAATTATGGAAGCTCTAAAAGATTCTGGCGAAGATTTGTCTCAATGGATAGTAGTAGTAGACGAATTTCAGGCTATATTTTATGATTGCCAATACAAGGCAGTTACAGAATATGAATTATACCAAGTGCTCCAGAGATTTTCTACTGTTGTCTATCTGTCAGCTACGCCATACTTGGAATCATATCTAGATAAGATAGAGCAATTTAAGGATCTATCCGTATATGAGCTTCTTTGGTCGGAAGCTATGACACAGTTGCCTAATGTTGAAGTTGTGAAATCGAAGAAGTTTGTATCAGAACTATGTTCCGATCTGATTGAAAAGTATCGCTCCGGTAATGGAAAATCAACGATAGTAAATGGGCAAACATTTATTGCGAAGGAAGCTGTATTCTATATAAATAGTGTTACCGAGATTAAGAAGATAATTAGAAAGAATAACCTTAAGCCGGAGGAAGTCACTATAATATGTTCTGCCAAAACAGAAAATCTCAATAAGCTGGATAGCCTGTCAAGAGATACCGGAATGAAGTTTAACATTGGTGATATACCGAGAAAGGGTGAAACACATAAAATGTTTACATTTTGTACTTCTACTGTATATGTCGGTGCAGATTTCTATTCTACCAATGCCTATTCCTATATATTTGCTAATCCACAAGTTAGTTGTATGACTATAGATGTTTCGGTGGATCTCCAGCAGATAGTGGGGAGGCAGCGACTTGAAGAGAATCCGTTCAGAAATTCAGCTACTCTTTATTTTAGAACTAAAAAAGCGAAGATAACAAAAAACGATCTAGAAAACTCTGTTAGAGAAAAGAATGAAAAGACCAACCGTCAAATTGAAAACTACAATGCTGCCCCCAATAAAGATGATCAGTTACGGTTGATGGAAAATGATATAAGAAGCGAAGGACACAAAAAGCATTATTGCTGTATTATCAAAGATGCTGATAATAATGTACGTGTCGTTAAGAATGATATACTGGAAATTGCTGACAGAAGAGCTTGGGAAGTATCAGAGCAAATTTATAACAGCGACTTCTCCATGTATCGTGCGTTGAAAACAGGTGTAAATGTATTGAAGGCTTCCGACAGTGACAATCTGGAGGTACAGAAAATATTTGTAGAATGGACTAAGGATAATCTGTTTTCAAGAAAAGCAAAGATGTATTGTGCCTTATATAATGATACGCCAGAACTTTTAGAAGAATGCAGTTTTATTGAGAACAAGTTTAGGGAATATCATACAGCTTTGGGTAAGGAAGGATTTGAAGCATTATATTGGAGAGAAGATTATATAAAACAGGCTCTAGTTCCAACTCCCTTCGACAAGTTGCCAAAAAGTGAAATTGCTAAGAGGCTGATGAAAACGTTGAATGTAAGTCAGGAATATACAAAGTCAGAGATCAAGGAGCTTCTTCAAAAGATCTATAAAGAATTAGATATACAGGGGAAGCCAAGTGCTTCCGATATTGCTAATTATTTGACTTGTGAAGATAGGACTTCAAAAGTAAAAGGAAAATTGACGGCAGTACTTAAGATTACATCTCATACTAGACGAAAAGTCTCCCTTTTCAAGAAGATCACAGATGTCTTGAATCCGCAAGTATATGATATTGATAAACTTCTGGAAATTATTCGGGATGATACTTACTATCATCTTAAACCTAAAGTAGAGGCAGTAAGGAAAACCAAATCAAAAGAAGAAAAAGCCCAGAAAAAAGCAGTTCTTCCAGCAGTCACATGGAATGGGGTATTTAAATCTAAAAATAAAAATGAATGCGTGCTCTATTCTTCATTTACAGCTCTTGACTTTGATCATATTGAATCGGAAAATATGAAGACATTTGGCGGGTGGTTACAAGGATTCCCATGTGTTTATGCTTATTTTGTTACCCCTAGTGGAACTGGTTATAAAGCGATTATCCTACATGATAACTATGAGTCACTTTACCACTATGATCTATACAACCAACTACTAAAATTGTTTGCATGTCCCGAAATAGATACAAGTACAACAGATCTGGCAAGAGGAAATTTCATGTCCTACGACCCTGAACTATGGAAAAATCCTAATCCGGTTCCCTTTCACTTTGTTCCATCAACACCGGAACCTGTATTGCCAAGTTTCACTACAGAGACCGTTGTAAAGGATGAAAAGGGAGAATCTATCTTGGTACAGGATGAATCTTGGGTGGAGAATTTTCTGAATTTGTTAAATAGACAAGTCATTTCTGACGATAGTATTATTCGTATGTTAAGGCAGAATTGGAATGGAAAGTCTTTGACCAAAGGTCGAAATAATACAGCCATGTCTTATGCCGGTATCTTATGTAAGGCCGGTGTTGAGCCGGGTAAGGCAAAGGCATTCATAGAAGAACTTATCCCAGGTTTTGATATAACGGAAATAGTCGAATACGCTTACACCCATAATATATTCGGGTGTGAGCGCAAGCGGTACAAGTCTAAAAAATGAAGTTATATTAGAAAAAGAAGCAGGAGCTATCGTAATTAGAAGTTGAGAGGAGAATGAAAAATGAAATGTCGGTGGTTTACTTGTTATAAGATAGACTACCGACTTTATAATTTCTAAAACCAAAACTATTGAATATTGTTAGCGTGTTTATTCTAAGGATTTGTTTAGTGGCGAAGATTGGAATTCGTACGCCAGCGGATATGAAAAAGAAGGATAAATATTTGTATATAATCAATTATAAAGGGAAACAGTGTAAAAACAATCAAACATCTTATTCAATGATTTGTTTTATTTTCATCAAGAGTAGACTCTTTGTGAATTATGACCTTTATGAAGAACATCTGATCAAGTTCTAAAAAAGGCATAATAACTTTCGGGTATATTTTTTAGATAACACACTTTTATTTAATAACTATATTATTGCACTTCTTTGTCTTTGTAAAAAGAATGCTACAACATAAAAATAATACAAAAACAAATGCATTCAAAATTGGCAATCAAACTTATTTTCTATAACTTTGCTAAAATTATAACCGTTTTTTAATTACACAATTATGCTAATAAAAATAGGGAAGCTATATACAACTAAGGATCTGAATACGCCCAAACAAAAAATGGTAAGCACGTACAGATCTAAGGTCAGCATTGCAATAGTAGATGATGAAGACTTCATTTATACCAATGAGTTAAGAATAAGCGGGTTTAATCTAACTCAATACAATGATGTACCAGACCTTCGATCTTTGGAATCATTTCCTGTTATTATCTGTGATATAAAGGGAGTTGGTAAGGCGTTTAAGTCTACATTTGAAGGGGCTTATTTAATCCGTGAGTTGAGAAAAAAGTATCCATTCAAGATATTGGCTGCATATACTGGCTCAACATATGATATTTCTATAAATTCATATTTAGATGGGGTATATGTTATAAAAAAAGATATTACAATTGATGAATGGTGTACAGAAATAGATCATCTCATAAAAAAAGTTAGCGACCCTAAAGAGACATGGAATAAAATAAGAGATATATTGATTAAAGAAGATGTTCCATTATTATCACTTGCAAAACTAGAACATGAATATGTTGATATAATTTTGAATAAAGATGCGAATTTTCATAATTTCCCATCTTCCTCAAATGATATAAAATTGACACAAGATGTTCGAGCAATAATACAATCATTAGTTGCTGGTCTAATTCTCTCAATATGATACTTTCCCCATTTCCATATAAAATACTTGCTAAAGACAAAGTCAATGCAGGTATCATATTTAAGATTCCAAAATTCTGTAATACTAATGTAGACAATTTAAAATGCAAAGAATTTTACAAGTCTATTATTCATAATATTGGGTTTCATAAGTGTCCTTATGGTTTTTGTGTTGAATGTATTCCAGTAGAGACAGAATATATTATATTAACTTGTTTGAATGTAGAACAAAAGTCAGACAGGAAAAAAATCCAAAAACATCTATGTAATCAAGACTTTCTTCCTAGATTGCCTCTTTTGGAATATGAATACATAAGAAATAATTTTGTAAGTCATTTGATTAGCAATAAATCATCCTTGCAATTTGAACAAGAAAAATCACGGGTGCAGGTAGAAAAAGAATTATTAGACAATACAATCCATGAGGTGAGAAAACTAAATAATCAGATAAAGGGGTATACTAGCAAATTGAACTATGGACTGCAAAATCTAAGAGAGCGAACTGATTATATAGACAAATTAAATTTAGATATAATAGCTACAGCAAATCTAATGTCGATAAGGCTGAATACTTATGACTTAGAAGTAAACCCCGAACTGAATTTGAACAGCAGTCCCAAAGAAATACCTATCTATAAAAAAATTGAAAAGATATATAAGTGTCTCGGTATAGAAATTGGTAAAAAGAATATTAATGTAAAATTAGAAGGTAAATCTTATAATTTATTTTACTCCAGTGATGTTATCGAGATTGCTTTCTTTATTCTGCTAGAGAATGCTATAAAATATTCTCCACAGAGCAAAACTATAGACATTATATTTAAAGAGAATAGAGATGAATTAATTCTGACCTTTAAAAACTGGGGAATTCGTCCTAGAGATAACGAGATGTCATTGTTGACAAATAGAGGATATAGAGGAAGTGTTATAAAGAATGATCCAAATATAGAAGGGAGAGGAATTGGATTGCACTTATTCAAACTAATTTGTGAAACAAATAATATTTTATTTAAAATAAAACTAGGAGACGATAATTATTATGAAAATAATTATAGATTTTCGCCATTTATTGTTGAATTACACTTTGAAAATATGATACAAGGAGAAATGCCTGCTGGAGATGAGCATAATTCAACTATTTAAAGAATTTTATTATTGTATCTAATTTATCATCATTTTATCCCCAAAAGGAAGATAGTCTTTTACAACTGCCTTCCCTTTCTTTAATATGCCAAAGCAAGAATAATCTTATCCGGCATCGCATTAACTTCCGCAAATTTTAACCGACTCCCTCCAAGTTTAATCGCTGATTTCTTGTAGCAATTAATAAATTCCTCCTTTGGCATAAAGAATGGATAACCGTATGGGACTCCTCCCCAATAGACGGGAACTCTAAAACCATCAAACCCGTGACCAGTTATGATCTTTGCGTCAGTGCAGTAAATTGTCTTTGAATCATAATTAAGCCAATCAATTTCTCCGTCCCTATATTGGCGAGTGAATATTAGCTCCAAAGTCTTCTCGGATGTAATATCTATTTTGAATCTAATCCCACCAGCAGAGAACTTATCTAAATCCTTCTGTACCTCATTTTCGATTTCACTAATTTCTTGTTTGGCGAGATCATACACCTTGCCCATAACGAATATTTTCTTTTTCATGTTATTCTACTTTTCTTTCTATTATTATTGATATTTCTCCTTGTCCATCAATTTTGAAACTTAGTTTCTCGTAATTAACAAGTTGGCATAACCGATCCTCATATATATCTATTAGCCATTTTAGGCTAACCAATAAATGCTCCTCTTCGTCTTTATATAGTTCCCCGTCCTCATCCGCTATATCTGTCATATCAGAGGTAGTCAAACAGAATATATGAGCAGCCAGTTCTATAGAGATGTAATTAGTATCATCAGTCGCATATAACTTAGAGGGATATTTTATTTGGATGAATACTGCATTCTCAAAACAACTGATTCTGTGTCTTACCGGAATATCAGAGAGCCCGTCCATTAGAAGCTCGACTATGGGGTAATCTACTTCCCGTATATCTCCTGTATAATAACGCTTCATCGTTTCCACTCTAAAATTGGCTATCAAAGACAAGTCCTGTATTGGCATTTTTGCAAGCCGGGGGTATAAGATACCGTTCTCATCAATATAGCTTTCGGAATCAGTGCATTTTAATCCTTCATCTCTTGCTGTTGAAAATCTTTTTACTTTCATGTTACTTCGTTTTTTGTGATTTAATTAATTCTGCTCCAAATGTTTTTTCAGGTATTCTTGGAGTTTGGTATTTAGGCTGCCCATTGTACTGCCATTGCTCTCGCTATACCAGGAAATGTTTTACTTCTTAATGTTCTCCTTTCTTCTGCCGATACTCCTGAAAAGAAAATGTCTGTGTACCATTTGGGTGATTTGTTCCCGTTCTTAGATATGACAAACTCTCCCTTTCCTACTATTTTTGTTGGCATCAGTTGAGGAAGATTCTTTAACCACAGACATGTTTTTTTTGAAGCTTCGTCACCAAACTGCCAAGGTTCTATGATCTGATCCGGCTTTCTCCATCGGGTACTCATTATGCCAACAGGATTTTCTATGGCTATCTTCTTGATTCCTGCACTAGCTACGGACATGAAAAACTGAACAGCTTCTTCTCTGTCTGCCGCTCTATTCGGATAAAGTGGATGTGGTCTCCTTTCAGCAATCGGTAAATTACTATCGTCAGGATGATAATACCATTTAGCACCACTGACCGAAAGATAGGTACAAGGTGGATGGGCAATCATAATATCCCAATCTCCATCCAAGAAATATTTTTTCCTGTTTTGTAGTGTTCCTCCTCTGTTTGCTATAATATCGAACATATCCCCTTGATAGTGCCATTCCGGATGTCTACCGCTACAAGCTAGAAGATCACAACTAAAAGCACAGTGACCTCTTTCTCTGAAAGCCTTGCATACCGCTTGACTTTCTTCACATGCTACAAGTATATTCATCCTAATAAGCTGTTTGAAATATCACATCCGTCTTATGCTTTTTCAGTTCCTGTGTTCTGAATACAGTAGATCTTCCTGTGTATTCGTTTAGGGATTCTTGTACCTGCGTGTCAATTGTGATTAAGGCTTTGCTATTGGCTGTTAAACAATTCTTCATAAGTCAGTCTTTTGTTTTTTGTGATTTAATAATTAAGGTTACATTATAATTTTTATTCAGGTATTCTTGGAGTTTGGAATATCTGTCTAGCCTACATCTGTTTCTTGGGCATAAAACAAATATCTCTTTAAGGCTGATTTCCAATGTTAAGTAATAGTCTGTACTATCCTTTTCATTCAATAAAGAAGCCAGTTGAGGAAAATATTCTCCTAAAGCCTTTATGTCATCGGAGAATTTATTCGTTTGCTCTTTTGAATCAGAGTATGATTCTACTGGAGTTTTTGGTATGTCGCTACAATCCTTGTTAAGCGAATACCATAATTGGGATGTGTCTGTCATAAATTTAAGTATTTAATTCATAGTTAGGGATTTCAAGGCTCCGTAGTGGAGTTTCGGCATTTTTTAGGGTAGGAGGAAGTAAAAAAAACGAGATACCAAATTAATGATACCTCGTTAATCTTTAATCAATCCATAATATAACTATTCAAAAGGAGAATCATCTTTTTTCTCTTGAAATATTAATGGATCACTTCCTTCTTTTATAAGTTGTACTGTCAAATTGTCCAATTGTTGGTTGTAGACTATAGTAATATCATTGTAACCAGCATTGTGAGCTTCAAAACCAGTCATTTCGTACAGATTTGGATTCTTATTGAAGCCTAGTTTTATAGGTGTTACCACCTGAAAATATGTTTTAATAAAATTATAATTATTATTTCCAACTAATGCTATTAAGCGTGTTTTTAATAATGGAAATTCTAATAAATTTATATCAGATGGATATTTGCCTATATTTTTCCGGAAAAAAGAAGATAAACTGTTTGAAATAGAAGATATATCCGATATTAGAGGGAAATTTGTAAATATCTTCTTTATTACTGAGTTGTATTTATCCTTATCTTTTGCCGGATAATAAAAAGTCGCAGTAAAAAATACTCCATTCTGAAGAACAGTTTTGGTATAAAAGATATTTCCATTAGATGTATAATCTGAAATTACAAACCAGTTGTCTTTTTGCATACTGTATGTTACCGGTTTACTTTTACACTTGTAATATCTGGATACAATGCTTTCATCCAAAGCGTTATATGCTCCCGAAACAATTAAGTAAGTATTATCATCCATATAAAATTTACATCCGTCTCCATTTTCAGACTCTTGCCTTTTGTCAAGGAATGAAGGATATGTAACCGTGTAATTAAAACGAGAATTCTGATAACTATTAAATGTTATATTTGAATTATCTGTTGCTGCAGTTCCACAATATAACTTAAATGGCATCTTTATCCCTTTATAATTCGTGAAAGTGCCGGAATAACTATCCATACTCCATTTACCTTCAAATGTTCCTGTATTCTCCCCTGCGGAATTATATTCCTTCAATACCATGTAATCGTTGGAATTCATAGAACCGGATAATTCCAGTGTATTATTACTGCCGTTTTTTACATAATAATAACTGCCTGATACATTCTTGACATCCATATAGATTTGCATTACTATTCTATATTTATCGTCAATCATTCCTTTCAACATGATGTCATTGGCGGATTTTTCATTCGATAATATATTCATGTGAACCTTTAGTTGCTTACTTCCTCCTTCGGCATATCCCTCCAGAGTATTGCCAGAAGTTTGGCTCAATTTCATTAAAACGGTTTCTTTCCTATTATTCAATGTCATATTTAGAATGCCGTCATTTTCTTGTTTCCCTTTGATTTCCATCTCCGTTCCATAACGAATATTTTTATACTGTCCGGTAATGTTTCCTGTTTCATCGAGTAAAATATCCATTGTAATAGGAAATCCCGCCATGTCACCCTTGCAATGTATCTGCCTGGGTAAAATAATAAGAGGTGAAGGATTTTGCCGTTCACTGTTAGAGATATGTAAGTCGGCTTCTTGTTCTTCAATATTTATATTTGGTGTTTTGTCTTGAAAATAAAGGAGCTTTTTAGTGTAATTTATTTCTTTTTCCTTGATTTCATTTTTTTTCTTTGGAATAAAGGGAATCTCTTCTTTCAAACCGTTGAAAATACTCCAAGTGTTTTTGGTGACATTAAGTTTGATTGTATTCGGATAAGGCGAAGCGTTACAATAATGTAAGCTGGCAGAAAATGAAACATATCCATGCTGTTTGAGTTCTTGTTTTAGATATTTCAGACAAGACTTTACCGCTTTTTTATTGTCGTTATTTTTTAAAACAGACACAATATTTAAATAAGATGATGTACCACCATATTCTTTAGGAATAAGATAAAGCGCCATTTCATCAGTTCCACTTTGCTTGGCAGCAAGTATACTTTTGATTTTCAGTTGATTTTTTAGTTTGGATTTCCCTTTGTCGCTTTTTTGAATTTGGGCATAAACATTTGTAACTCTTCCCAATTTGTCAGTCTCGTATAAAGAGTTTCCTATTTTATATCGTTTCTCAGAATAGGGTATGAGGTTCAGTAAATCGATATTTTCGCATTCTATATCTGTTTCAGAAGTAATTTTCCCTATTATATTATTATTGTATACTATGTTGGAAATATTATTCGTGCTTTCAAATTTGACATCCTTTCCTTTGATAATATAACTTTTTGGAAATAGCCCTCTATGAGAGTCTGCTGTTACTCCCCAATATAACAAATGTTCTGGCATTGTTCTCATGTTTGATGAAAAAGAGTTTGAGTAAACTTGTAATATTTCCGGGTAACGATTCAAAAGTAATGCTATTTTTCTGTTTCTGTTAATGTCATAAAGTAACGTATCTTTCACTCCCTCTATATCAAGTTCCTCAATTTGGGTTATCAGATTTCCGTCCAATACCTCTTTAAACGAATAGAACCGACACCTCTCCTTTAAAGAGTCGATATAAACGTAAAACTTATTACAAATGGTTTTAGTTCCAAGGTCTGCAAGCCTCATATTATTCGTTTTATTAAGAAAAGAGTATGATTTTGCTTTAATTTCCGTTTCTACGAGATTATAAATATTCTGTGTCCCTTGATTATTCAAGTTGGTTCCGGGAGCGATAATCTTATTTTTATAAGCCTCATTGTTTAATTTATTTAGCCTGGACGTGTCGAACCGAATGTCTGCTATCTGCTTTAATATATCATTACGTTCAGACTCTGCCCCTTCTTCAACCAGCCATTTGACTATCCCTGCCCATTGTGCTTTTGCCGGATATGCCATTTGTAATAATATACAGCATATTATTATACTTTTAAAAATTATTGAATACATATTCCTTGAATTCTTTTTGGTTTATGTGATAGTTTCTTTTTATGTCATTCTCGATTTCCATGCAATATTTCTCAATTGATAACTCCAATGACGTCACAATAGACAACATATAGTCTTTTCTTAACTGGACTTCTTGTTTGGCTTCGTCAGCAATAGACCCCATGTCCAATAATGCTTTACCGACACCTGCCCAATCGGTGAAAAAGCCCAGTACGCCAGACCATGTAGACGTTTTTTCCTGAGATTCCAGAAGCTTATCTCTAATACCGGCTATCTCATGGAAGTAACTCATATTATACTTGTACTCAAAAGAATGTAGCGGAGAAAAGTGTACAATCCAATTAAAATTATTCTGCCTTCCGACTTGTTGTAGATAAAATGTCCGTGTCGAATTGATTCTTTGACAAAATCTGGCAACTTCCTGTTGCAATATGTCATTAAACTCTTGAATGTCTAAATATGAGTTCATAATATTATCGAACTGTTTTGTCATTTCATTCGGATATTCAGGCAATTCTACATTGGAATATCTTTCTGCAATCTGACCAAAAGAGCTATAAATATAATTTAAAGCTTTATACCTTAATATATAGAATAATTTAGGCAATTGCTTTTCCTCAATATCACAATAAGTATTTAATTCATTTTTAAATATTTGTCTGATCTCACTTTTCTTCTCCACCTTTTTTCTTTTTATTTCTTCCATAAAAGAGAATCCTGATTTACGTTCAATATATGAAAGTTCCAGATAAGATAATGAATCCAGATTTTGTTGTATGGTATTGTGTATATATAAATCAACCAGCGTCTTGCGCTCTTTAAAATATTGCAGATATTGCGCTAGCTGTTCAGCCGTCAATTGTGAAACATATTCTAATATTTCAACTTCTTTATCAGCTTTTATTCTTTCAAACTCTTTATTGAGGATGTCATCGTTGCCGGATAGTCTGCAAAATTCAAGTATTTGTTCATATGTATATTCATTATAATCAATCCCAATAAACAAAAAGTCCTCTATTTTCTTTTTTAAATTCGGCGCTGAGGTATGGAATGATATTAATGTGCTAATATCTTGTTCAAGATAGGCTCTGTCAATAGCCTCTGTATCTGTTCCGCTTATTTTCTGACTATAAGCAGCCATTGATGCTGCTATAAATATAAGCAATATACATGTTCGTTTTATCATAACTCTTCCAATAAATTATATTTCACTTCTATTGTTACTTACTTTTAGGTTATCTGCATTTCTTTTGAACTGATGTTGAAATTTGAATGTAAATAAGGTAATCCGACAAGAAAACGTAATACTACAGCAGTGTCACTGCGGTACCATGGCAATTATCTTTACAGCTGGTACCATACCTGATAATATCGCCCCAATGATAATACGGTGATATCATCACTTTGGATATCTTTTGCATTTTCTCTATTTTCCATTTGGCTGGTGAATCATCCTTTGCTTTTTGCTTTATTTTCATATTCCTCTGCTTTCTTAAGGTCTTTGGTGCATCCTTCTCCATTTTTATAACAATAGGCTACATTTTTACAAGCGTCAAGATGTCCCTGATCGGCAGCCAGCTTCCAATATATAAATGCCTGCTGATAGTTCTTTTCCACGGATTTTCCCAAATAATATCGATACCCCATAAGGCAGCAAGCTTCTGGATGCTTTGCTTTGACCGCTTTTTGTAGAAACTCCTCTGCCTTGATTTCATCTTTAGGGAATAAATCTCCATTTGTATAATTACAAGACAACCTCCATGCGGCTTCTGCATTTCCATACTCTACAGCCTTAAGATACCATTTCTCACCCTCTTTAAGATCCTTAGCCGTACCAGAACCTAAAATATACTGTACGCCTAAATTTAATGCTCCATTCGCACTTTTTAATTCGGCAGCTTTTTTATAATTCTCAAAAGCTAAGCTATCATTTTTTTCCACCCCTTCCCCCAGTGTATAAAAATATCCAATTTTGTCATAAGCATCTCCATTTCCAAACTTGGCCGCTTTTCTAAGCCAAGATAATGTTTGTTGTATATTTTTTAGACTATCATTCTCGTAATAAATATTTGCTAGATTCATCATTGCTATTGTATTTCCTCTCATATTCGCTGCTTTTGTATACCAAGATATAGCTTCCTGTATATTTGGAGAGACTCCTTTTCCATATTGATACATGTACCCTAGAAGACTTGCTGAATACCCATGTCCTAATTCATAGGCTTTTTTGAAATAATCCATTGCTTTAGGATAATCAATTTCATATCCGTTATTGTTGAAATATAATTGCCCCATTAGATATAATCCATAAGGTTCTTCCTTACACTCTTTTAATAGAGCCAACGCTTTCTCATTGTCTTTCTCAACAACGTCCTCTACGCCATCTGTGTATAATGAGGCTAACCTTGCTTTTGCATAAGGATGTTTACTCTCTTCTGCTAGATTTTTTATCATTTTCACTCCTTTTTCTTCATCCTTATCTATACCCTTTCCATATATATAGCAACGGGCTTCTTCTACCTGTGCTTGAATACAATCCTCTTTAGCTCCTTTTTTATACAAGTCAAAAGCTCTTTCTTCATCTTTGTCAACACCTAACCCTGTTTGATAGCAATTTCCTAACCTGAACCAGGCATACCCGTCACCATGTTTGGCTGCTTGTTCATATAACTCTGCCGCTTTCTCAAATTCACCTTGCAGACGAAGTTCATCTGCTTCTTTGGTCTTGTTGCCACAAGAAACGAGAAATGCTATAACGACTATAGTTATAGCTCTAAATGCAATTTTTTTCATACTTTTTTATTATTTAGTGAGAATATTAATTTTTATACGATCCGGATTATCTCCATTACCAAAGCTTATCAATTGGATTTTTATGTCAGAGGATGATTTCTCATAGTTTTTTATAAAACCGATGCATTCTGTTTCATGGTATCTCATGTTCATTAATTCACGTTCAAATCCTTTCCGAATAGCTTCCATCTTCTTTATATATTTACTATGAATTTCTATGTCAAGCGATATTCCGTTGCAGGTAGTGTTACTAAAATGAGCAGAACCGTCATAATCGTAAGCTATGACCTCTGGAAAAGATAAAATAGCATTTACGTCCGCATAGTCTGTACTGAAAATCTTAGTAGATGGAAAAAGCATGTTTGCCGTAATATCATAAGCGTGTAACTTCAATCCTAGTTTGTCGGCACAAGTCTCAGGATTTACCCCTTTATATCCATATAGTTCCGTAATATCTTTATTATAGTTCTTTGGAGACAATATTTGTTTTGTAAATCTGGCAACATCGAAATAATCACTTTTAGCAAAGTAATCAATGTCTGTTATCAAGTTTGTATAGCGACCTATTTCTTCCCCTGTTTCTGACAATAGATAATATTTATTGTTTTTGTAAGCTATGAAATTTGAATTAATCATAGACAATTCCTCATATCTAAAGTCTACCAATTGCTCTTCTTTTATTGATAATACTCCCCATTTTTCGTTTTTGCAGGCTATGAATATGTTTTTATCGCAATAATTTATATCATTATAGTTATCCCTTACTATTACTTCGGCTTTGCTATTCATGATACCATACCCATCTTCTGTCTGGAATATGAAGTAACCATCATTTGCAACGCTAATACTTTTATATTTATCACTTGCTTTTATAATGTTTTCCCCTTTCTTGTTTTTTACTCCCCATTCATTGTCTTCGGTTATATAAGAGAAGCGTCCTTCATAAACTTGATGAATCCAGTATTGTATTGCATATCCCATTCTGACCCATGCTTGAGCTACCTCATCATCGATTGGGCGTTTTTCTCCTTTTAGATTTATTTCAAATAGCCTGTCATCTTCCTTTACGAGTGCTAAGCCATTACGGAATGTTGTTCCATAGGCATATTGGGCAGGAACAATAACTTTACCTTTCGTATCAATATATCCAACCTTTCCATCACTATCTATAAAAACAGAGATACCATCAAAAAAACAACTGAGAGATACATATTCTTTATCTAATTCAAAGAGAATTTTCCCATCTTTATTAATGACAGTAATACATTTTCCCTCTTTTACAACAGGAGCTACTCCATTTGAAAATGCGGTAATATCAACATAGCCATCATCAACCATCTTCTTTGTGTTTTTGATATTGTAAAGTTCATATTCTCCATTCGTCCGTTGAACAAAAAAACAATCATCCATAACGACAGTAGGGGCATATTTGAATTCATCTTCGATTAAAATATTTCCATCTGGTGCAAGCAATCCCCAATTATCTTTATCTCGTTCTTTGAAAGGGTAATGACTTATACGGTCCTTGGGCTTGTTACATGAGAATAAGGCTGAAAGTAGTATTGGAATGAGTAATGTTTTTGTGTGCATAATTCTGTTCTCCTATACGCTTATAAGTCTCCGAATTCAGCCGTTTGTTTTGATTAAACGTTACTTATACAAGAAGGGTGAGAGACTTGCCTGCTATGTTCACGAATCTTAGGCATCGCCAAACGCCCTTTTAGGAATGAACAAAGAAGAAACAGAATCTCACACCCATTTCGATATGTAGGGGTATAACATTGGCTATACCGAGACATACAAAAACAAAGTGAGCATTAGTTGTTTCTGTCCTCCTAATATAAATTTGGCGAATTTAAGATTCGGACTTAACAAAAATACCTTTCTTGTATCCAACCATTTCTCCGATTGGACGTTACAAAGATAGTATTTTTATTTTTTACAACTAATGCTCTATGAGATTTTGTTTCTTCAATGATAAGGATTTCACTACCTTTATAGACGGTAGAAAAATAAAACTTATTGATTAAGAATTGATTTGATCCAATTAACTACTAAATTGTTAGTCTCGAAAATAAACTCTTGTCCTATCGCAGCAGATTGAAAATAATCCTCTTTCCATGATTTTGAATTATGATGAGTAATATAAATATCTCTGAAAAAGTCGGGTAGATTCCAGCGACTTCTACTGCAATTATTTTTAGTGAGAACTAATTTATTAGAATATTTTAGGTGAGAAGCACCTGGTAAATTCTTCAAAATAGACAGATGATTTGTTGGTAGGAATATTGCATTATTTTTGTTCCAACGTTCTTGTTTTGCATGAGGATGCTGTTCTAATCCTACCGGAATATTATCTAAAGATGAAATAATACTACCCACTTGCAAATATCCATATATGATATGTAAATTAGGAGTACCTTTTCGGAACTGTAACTTGCCATTACTAAGTTCTGTTTGTTTGAACCAACCAAAGAATAGAAATAAATCCCCAATTCCAATTTTGTTATTGTATAACTCAGATAACGCAGCCCCTGTTTGCCCATAAGCGGGTATCCAAGATACAGGACGAATTTTTATATCTTTTCGTAGGTCTGGGTCCAAATGACAATAACTACTCCCATTAATATGACTTTGGGGCTTTAACTCTTTTATAATGTCATAATATGACTTTTCACCATAATAAATATCTGAAAACTTAATTTCTCGATCCAATTCAGATGGGATAGGTAGTGATAGTAATGTCCCATCTGGTAAGATTGGGCTAGGTATACCTCCATTGGCAGAATCAAATCCTTTTCGGCTCAGTATTACTTTCATATTAGCTTGTTGTATAATATTGGACATTTTGAGGGAATGTTCACTGTATCTCTTACATAACTAATAAAATCTATCGGTTCTATTGTTTTCCATCCTGTTCCACTCTGACTTATTGGTATTCTAATTTTATCTAAAATATTAAACGGAATTATCAAAGGCTTTTCGCAACTGAAATAGTAAAATTCTTCACATATTAAAACGTTTTGTCCTTTTATATCATTTTCTTGAGAAGAACCATCATTATGATAATTGGAATTAGATACAAGAATAAAGTCTTCCGGTTTTATTGCATTCTTGAATTTTGGTTGATAGATATTGTCACCATAATATACATCATTCTCTCTTATTCTGTTTGCATTAATATATCTAGAACCGCATTTATTACACTTGCCATTTGAAATTATTGATCCAGAATTTCTTTTAGGGCGTTTTTGTGGATAATGTTCCCAATAACTAGCAATACTCATTTTATCAGTTATTCTAGCTAAATAGATTAATTTATGCTCAGAACTACCGTATTTTTTTCCATCTCTTTCCGTGTTTTTACCTAGCCATCCTGCAATCCATACTCCTGGTACAACATTACTGTTTTTACGTAGCTGTGGTTTGCACGTTGCTAAAGTTAGTACACCATAATAAGGATTCGGAGCAAATCCTTCATCGTTTCTCATAATATAACTATATAGTAAAGTTTTCATAAATTTTATATTACATTTAATGTAGATTCTAACAAATGTAATAAAACTTCTTGAACAATCATCGTTAATTACTATTTTTTCATGGATACCCTCTAAATACACTATTTATATTACTTACAAAATCTAGATAGTGCCTTGCCAAGAAAAAAATATAAAGGAAGACTAATTCTCATCTTCCCTTTTATTTTGGACAAATGTCACCTTAGATCATATCTTCTGAGTAATATACTGACTTGTGAAGCTTTGAATTGACCTCCTTTGGCTGTAACAAATCCTTCTGTATTCAAGATCCTCGCCATCTCTGACAAAGACTTATCCTCTTTCGCTAAGATTTTCAACATTGAAATAGCTCTTCTATTATTAGGATTGTCTAAGGCTTTTTGCCTGTTTGTCTGATTACTATTCTCTATTGCTTGATCTAGTTTGCCAAGCAAGTTTTCCGGTTTTCCTAATGATACACCTCTTGCTTTCTTTGCTCGTAGTGATTGTTTGGTTCTTTGGCTGATTAATCCGGCTTCATATTCGGCTATACTACTGATAATATGCAGTACGAGTTTGTTTGCCTCTGGAAAATCACAAAACACAATCTCAACATCACTTTCCAATAGTTTGCTTGTAAAAGCTACGTTCCGGCTTAATCGGTCTAGTTTGGCAACAATCAATGTAGCACCTGTCTTTCTACATTCACTTAAGGCTTCTATAAGTTTTGGTCTGTCAGATTTCTTGCCGCTCTCTGTTTCGATATATTCAGAAATAGCCTTTTTGTCTTTTAGATAATTTCTTATTATTTCTCTTTGTGCTTCTATACCTAATCCTGACAATTCTTGTTTCATTGTTGACTGCCGTAGATAGGCTACGTAATTTTTCTGTTCCATAATTAACATTGTTTTAACATCCTTCTTGATTACCAAACGTTCGTTCAATAACCTTTAAGACTAGGTGTGTGGTTATTAAAAAAGGAATCCTGTAAGATTTCAAGTTTTGGTAGACTTTACTTCCTAACAAGATTCCTGTTTCTTTAAAATAGGAAATCTCAAATAATCACTAATACCTTATTATATTAATAATATCAAGATTCCTTTTCTCTTATATTTATCTTTTCCTGATAAAATACTCTATTGCCGAATGAACGAGAATATAATAATCTCTATTCACCCTACATTGATTCTCCCACGGATTATAGAATTCCAAACATAGCTCCTTATATAATAAAGGTAGTTGTTTCTTGATCCGTCTTACTAACCAACCATAATTGAGAGGTCGGCTGTTTTTCATTTTCTGTTTCCATTTCTCTATCGAGATCTGCGAACAAGTACATTCCAAATACATAGTCCTATATATAAGGTAAGCATTCATTTTCTATACTTCCTTTCAATAGTTTTGCCACTTCATGTGAGGCTTTGTTTCTAGCATCATAATATCTGCTGTCATCAGCTTGTACGTTAATTATCTCTCGTATTAACCTAAATAATGATTGCTGTAACGTTGGATGAAAGTATTTGATACTCTCGGCAAACTTCTTATAATCAAAACACATATCATTTAAAGCATTTTCCAATTCCATTGCTGCTTTAAATTCTCTACTGTTTTCTAATTCAAATCTTTCCATAATGTATATATTTGATTTACTTATTTTTTTATTTCTATCTGACAATCGGTTTATAGACTCCATTGTCGATAAAAGTCTGTATAATAATCCTTTCCTGTTGCGATAATATTCTGTTTGCTGATATTACCGCTCTCAAATCTCCGAATTTTTCCAATAGAATTGCTATTGTATCCGCTTCGGCTATTGTACTGTATGCAAATGGTCTTTTACTATTAGGTAAGTACCAACTTACATCTCCTTGTTTTCTTCTATTCATATTTTCTTGTTTTAATGATAAACAAAAAGAGAATACCACTATTTTTATTAGTGATACCCTCTTCGGATAATACAAATCATATTCTCTCCAGCTATTCGATAAACCATGAATATGCTTCGTCTTTATGATTCAATGCTTCTGTTAGTCCCAATGATACTTCTGTTGCATTAACGCTACGTCCTAGGAATGAATCGAGATAACTATTTTTGTTTGCTCCCGTGATCAAGTTATAGAACTTCCACATACTTAATTCTCCATTACTTCCGGCAAAATTATCATCATGGATATATTGCTTAGCCACATTGTTGATCTGGCTATCGGTGATGAGTAGTCGGGGGAGTTCCTTTTGTTGATGTTGGGGCAAATAGTTATATAATCTCATTCTTCCTAAGATTTGACAGAACTGGTGTTCACTTAGCATAGTATCACCAAGCGATTGCATCAGGTGAATATGTTTTGTTACATTATATTGGCTGAACAAGTCTAAGGTGAATTGATATAAATCCCTTGAACTTGTAGCTCTGATCTCTTCCTTGTACCCATCTGTTGATAGACATTGGTTAGTACAGGCAAGATTTAGGAATCCGACAGCAATACTAAATTTCTGTGCTGTCATTTTTCCCGATAAGTTATCTCTCCCATAGCTTTTACAGCCTGTGATTGATAAGTGTAATTGATTTCCATTTACGTCCTGATGAATTGTCGGGATTTCTATATTGAAAATCATTCTTTCATAATACATTGTTTTGTCCGATTCCAATAGTTGATCTGTTCTTTTATTGATCGCTTCTGGTATTCTTCCTTTTACAATATGGCTGACTCTTATGTCTGGGGTACAAATCGTCTCCCCATGATAAAAATCTTTGGTTGCTTCATAAACTGATTCTATGAAACTTTGATGTGATATACATACCTCGTTGTCCTTAGAAAACACGGGTATAATACATTCATTCCTGAGATGATCTAAAGTCACCTCTGTTGTGTTTGACTCTATGAATGGTGAACGTTTTTGTGGTTGCTCTCTAATAAGAACTGCATCTTCTACGTCTTGTTTCCAATCATTAGATCTTACCATCATCATATTATGAGATGGTGCTATTAATAAATTTGTTTCCATATTTATTTGTTTTTAAATTGTTTCTTACTCTGTTTTTGTT
>OKSD01000715.1_pt1 | contig 35714 bp, 29 predicted proteins | sample 1601221 | NCBI WGS metagenome assembly OKSD01 (sample SAMEA3541550, study PRJEB24748) | human gut metagenome | biome: human gut; feature: human-associated habitat; material: faeces | place: China | collected 2012
CACCCCCTTTCGGGTGGTGTGGCCGACCGCCTGCCGTCTGTGCAGCGTCCCTCAATACGATTGTACCATATCACGCACAAAAGTCAAGCCCTCCCGACCGGGAGGGCTTGCTGCGTATTCAGCGCGGGATACGCAGGCAGCGGTAGGTGCTGCTGTGCGCGTTGAGCGCCGGCTCGTCCGCCGGACGGGGCCACGCTCTTCCGAGCTGCTTCAGGATGCAGCAGGTCTTGGCGTGCGCCATGTCCATCAAGTCCAGCACGCGCTCGTGGGGCGTGCGGTCATCCGACCGGTACGGCACAAACGGCACCTGCGGTTCCGCTTTCTTCATGTCCTCACCTCCTCCCCTTTTGCGCCGCCGGACCGGCGCGGGGCACACATCCGTGCAACCGAAACGAAAAAATTCAAAAATAGATAACAAACCCTTGCGGTTCTGTGCTATAATCAGCACAAATATATCACCAAAGGAGATGCCCCTATTATGGCAAAGAAACAATTCAAGGCAGAATCCAAGCGTCTGCTCGACCTGATGATCAACTCCATCTACACCCACAAGGAGATCTTCCTGCGCGAGATCATCTCCAATGCGAGCGACGCCATCGACAAGCTCTGCTACCTTTCGCTGACCGACGACAAGGTCGGTCTTGACCGCGGCGATTTCAAAATCGAGATCACCGTGGATAAGGACGCGCGCACGCTGACCGTGAGCGACAACGGCATCGGCATGGACAAGGACGAGCTGGAGAACAACCTCGGCGTCATCGCCTCGTCCGGCTCGTACAAATTCCGTCAGGAGGCCGAGCAGAAGGAGGACATCGACATCATCGGTCAGTTCGGCGTGGGCTTCTACTCCGCGTTCATGGTCGCGGACGAGATCACGGTCGTCACGAAGAAGTACGGCGCGGAGACCGCCTACCGCTGGCAGTCCTCCGGCGCGGATGGCTACACCGTCGCCGAATGTGAGAAGGACAGCGTCGGCACCGACGTCATCATGCACCTCAAGGCGGACACGGACGAGGAGAAATATTCCGAGTACCTCGACGGCTATCGGCTCTATGAGCTGGTGAAGAAGTATTCCGACTACATCCGCTACCCCATCCGTATGCTGCGCCCGACGCGCAGGGTCAAGGAGGGCAGTGACCCCGAAAAGCCCGAGTACGAGTATGTGGACGAGATGACGACGGTCAACTCCATGGTGCCGCTCTGGCAGCGTCCGCGCGGCGAGGTGACGGACGAGGAGTACGAGAAGTTCTACCAGTCCATCGCCCATGCCTTCGACAAGCCGCAGCGCGTCATCACCGCGAGCGTCGAGGGCGCCGTGACCTATAAGGCGCTGCTGTTCATTCCCTCGCAGCGGCCGATGGACTTCTACAGCGAGGGCTATGAAAAGGGCTTGCAGCTCTACTCCGCGGGCGTGATGATCATGGATCACTGCGACGCGCTGCTGCCGGATTACCTGCGCTTCGTGCGCGGCGTGGTGGACTCCCCCGACCTGAGCCTGAACATCTCGCGCGAGCTGCTGCAGCACGACCGTCAGCTCAAGGTCATCGGGAACAGCCTGGAGAAGAAGCTCCGCGCCGACCTCGAAAAGCTGCTGCGCGACGACCGCGAGGGCTACGAAAAATTCTACGAGAACTTCGGCCGCGCCATCGGCTTCGGCATTGCCGGGCCGGACGGGCTGAGCCGCAAGGAAGCGCTGCAGGATCTGCTGCTCTTCTACTCCTCGACGGAGAAGAAGCTCGTCACCCTGCGCGAGTACGTCGACCGGATGCCGGAGAGCCAGAAGTATATCTACTACGCCGCAGGCGAGAGCGCGGCGGCCATCGACCACCTGCCGCAGACCGAGCTTTTGAAGGAGAAGAATTACGAGGTGCTCTATCTCACCGGGGAGACCGACGAATTTGTTCTGCAAATGCTGGGCAAGTATGCCGACAAGGAGTTCCGCTCCATCCTCGACGGCGAGTTGGACCTCGGCGGCGAGGAGCAGAAGGACATCGACGAAAAGCCGGAGCTGATGCAGTTCGTCAAAGAGACGCTCGGCGATAAGATCAAGGAGGCCCGCGCTTCCCGCCGCCTCAAGACGCATCCCGTGTGCATGACTGCGGGCGAGGGCCTGAGCTTCGAGATGGAGAAATACTTCAAGAGCTTCCAGATGCCCACGCCCGTCAAGGCCGACCGCATTCTGGAGCTGAACACCGACCATCCCGCCGTGCAGGCGATGGAGGCCGCCATGACCTCCGACCGCGCCAAGGCGGAGCTGTACGCGAAGATCCTCTACGATCAGGCGCTGCTCATCGCGGGCCTGCCGCTTGAGGACCCGAGCGAATACACCGATCTGGTCGCAGAGCTGATGAAATAAGGATCGCCCCGAAAACGCATTTTGGAGGACGCCGCTATGAAAAAGCTGTCCGCGCTGCTCCTGTCCCTGCTGCTCCTGCTCACCGCCTGCGGCACACCCGCTATGCCGGACGACGCCGTGACGCTGCCGACGCCGAACGACGAGATCCTGGTCGAGGAGGGGCTGCGCGCCGAGGATCTGCCCGAGGTCTGCCGCCTGTGGTTCGACCTCGCCGAGACCTCCGGTGCGGCGGACAAGAACAGCAAGCTTCCGCTTGCCTCCCGTGCCGACGAGGGCGCGTGCGATTACCTCGCCGTCCGCCTGCCGGACGGAACGTACACCGATCTCATTCAGGAGGGGCAGCTTGCCGATGAGGGTGTCACGCTTGCCGATTTCTCCGGTGGCAGGGCGAAGCAGGAGGGCTCCTACGGTCAGCTCGCGTGGAATGGCGAGCTGTACCACGCCTTCACCGTCTCCGCGGCGGACTGCACCCTCCCGAGCCTCACCGCGCCGGACGGCGGCATCCTCCGCCTGAATATTTCCGGCAACTGTACCGTGGATGGCGGCGGCACGGAGTACGCCTGCTTCGAGGGCTTTGACTGCTTGCTCGTCACCGGCGACGGTACGCTGACGGTCTCCAATGCCGCAGCCCTCGACTGCAGCGGCGGGAATCTCCCCATCCCCTCGCTGGTGCTTGACGGCGATGTGACCCTGCGCTGCGACGACATTCGCCTCGCCGCTCCGAATACAGTCGACGTGCCCGCGCTCGCCGTGCTCGGCGGCACACTCTGCACCGATATGCTTTGGTTCAGCAACGGTATGCTCGTCAATGCCGGCGGCACGCTCAGCGTGCAGGGCTCCGTGCAGGAGCTGAAGCGCGCGGTGTTCCGCGGCGGTACGACGCTCCTCGGCGCAGCCGAACAGAAGGCGGAATTCATCCTCTCCGGCGGCACGGCGCACCTTGCGGGCGGCCTTGCCGAGGGCTCGACCGTCGAGGGCGGCGCGGGCGTTTTTTCCGCGCAGAGCTTTTCCGGCGCGGTGGTCAACGACTATGGTGCCGTCCTGTGGGACGGCGCGGATGGCTCCGCCTATCGCGGCGTTTATGGCGCGGGCTATTACCCGACGGACTACAGCCCGGATTGGGCGGGCACAGTCCCCAGCGCGGTGTGGGATGCGCTGAACGCCGAAAGCCCTTATGAAAACGACTGGTTCGCCGGTACGCTGACGCTGGAGAACGCTCACGCGCCCGAGCTGCTGCCGTGGGGCGGAGCGCACCTGCGCGTCCTCGGTGAAAACACAGTCAACGGGACTCTCGGCGGAACGGGTCTGCTCTTCACGGGCGGCGGTTCGCTCGCCGCGGGCGAGCTGAACGTTTGGGCATGGGGCAGCGTCCGTGCGCCCCTCCTCGCCGTGCAGGACGGCACGGACGTCCGCTGCGGCGCGCTGCACATGGGCAGCAATGCCGAGGAGAAGGGCACGCTGCTCGTGGAGAGCGGCGACCTTACAGTGGACGGTGAATTCTGGCTGCAAAATGCCGCGCTCACCGTCACCGGCGGCGAGCTGACGCTTGCGGGCGACGCGAGCATCGACCGCGGCGAGGTGCATATCTCCGGCGGCACCGTCTCGTTTGAGCACGGGCTGTGGCTCGGTGAGGGTGACATCGTCATCACCGGCGGCACCGTTATCGTTCCCGGCGGAGAAGCGGGTCTGACCGCCGAAAACGGCAAGGTCACCATTTCCGGCGGTGCCGTCCGCGAGCCGTGACCGCATAAGAGAAAAGAGGCGCGAGCCGACGGCTCGCGTCTCTTTTTGTCGATTTTCGGCGACAAATCGTATAATTCATAGGCGATAATACATTTTGTATTCATATTTTCAGCCACGTCGCCGCCAGATGCACGGCAAAGCAGACCGTCATGCCCACCGCCGTTGGCAGCGCGACGCCGACGAGCGTCCATTTTAGGCTCTTCGATTCCCGCGCGAGCGTGAGCGTGGTCGTGCCGCAGGGGAAGTGGAACAGCGAGAAGAGCAGCATACAAAGCGCGGTCGTTCCCGTCCAGCCGTTCGCCAGCAGCATGGTCTTGAGCTCCGCGAGCGACGCGCCGTCCACCAGCGTTCCCGCCGAGGAGTAGCCCATGAGCAGGATCGGCAGCACGATCTCATTCGCCGGAAAGCCGAGCAGAAAGGCGAGCAGGATCATGCCGTCCAGCCCCAGCGCGCGCCCCAGCGGATCGAGCGCCGCCGCGCCGTGCGCGAGCAGCGTGGTATCTCCCACGGTGCAGTTTCCCAGCAGATAGATGAGCAGGCCCGCGGGCGCGGCGACCGTCACCGCGCGGCCGAGAACGAACACCGTCCGGTCCAGAAGCGAGCGCACCAGCACCTGCCCCACGCGCGGACGGCGGTAGGGCGGCAGCTCGAGGGAAAAGGCGGAGCCTTCGCCGCGCAGCAGCGTGGTGGACAGCAGGCGTGAGACGAGCAGCGTCACGCACACGGAGAGCACCAGCGCCGCGAGCAGTCCGGCGCTTGCACCGAGCATGGCTTCTCCGGAAAGGAACGCGGTCAAAAGCGTGATGAGCAGCGGAAAGCGCCCGTTGCACGGCACAAGGCTGTTCGTCAGCATCGCGATGAGCCGCTCGCGCGGCGAGTCAATGATGCGGCAGCCCGTCACGCCGCAGGCGTTGCAGCCGAGACCCATGCACATCGTCAGGCTCTGCCGCCCGTGCGCCCCGGCGCGGGCGAAGCAGCGGTCGAGCACGAACGCCACGCGCGGCAGATAGCCCACGTCCTCGAGCAGCGTAAAGAGCGGGAAGAAGATCGCCATCGGCGGCAGCATTACCGATACGACCCACGCAAGCGTGCGGTACATTCCGTCCACCAGCGCGCCGCGCCAGAACGGCGGCAGGAAGGTGAGAAGCTCCCGCAGCGGCTCCTGCGCCGAGAACAGCGCCCGCGAGAGCAGCTGTGACGGCACATTCGCGCCCTCGACCGTCAGCCATAAGATCGTCCCGAAGAGCGCAAGCATTACGGGGATGCCCGTCGCGCGGGAGGTAAGCAGGCGGTCGAGCCGCCGGTCACGCCGCTGCGCGGCGGTCTCGTCCCGCCGCTCGCACAGCCGCACCAGCTCCGTGGCGCGGGCGGAGAGCGCACCCACCAGCGCGTCGCGCAGGGCGTCGCCGGTCAGCTCCCCCAGCTCGGCGCGGGCGCGGACGCAGACCTCCCCGATGCGCTCCGCCGCCAAAGCGGGCAGATCGGCGCCGAAGCGGGCGAAGAACAGAGCGTCGTCCTCCAGCAGCCGCAGCGCGTAGAATCGGCTCTGCTCCCGCGCGAACGGCGCGAGTGCCGGCTCCAGCACGCGCACCGCGCGCTCGACCGCGCGGGGATATTCGACCGCCGTCTCTCTCCGCCGAGGCTTTTCGCGGACGGCGGCGGCCAGCGCCGCGTGCAGTTCGTCCAGCCCCTCTCCGCAGCTCGCTGCCGTGCCGACGACCGGCACGCCGAGCGCGCGGGAGAGCGCGGGCAGGTCGAGCACGATGCCCTTCTTCGCCGCTTCGTCCAAAAGATTCACGCACACGACCGCGGGAACGTCCGCCGCCTCGAGGGTTTGCAGCACGAGGTTCAGGCTGCGCTCCAGACAGGTCGCATCCGCCAAAATGAGCACGGCCTCCGCCTCGCCGGAGCAGAGATAGTCCCGCGCGATCTCCTCCTCGGCGGAGTTGGGGAACAGCGAGTACGTCCCCGGCAAATCGACGAGCGTGAAACGCTCGCCGCCGTATGTAAGATCGCCGCGCGCCGCGGCGACGGTTTTCCCCGGCCAGTTGCCCGTGTGCTGCCGCAGCCCGGTAAGGGCGTTGAACACGGTGGATTTGCCCACGTTCGGGTTTCCCGCCAGAGCAATGATATGCGCCTCGTTCGGCATGGGGCGATCCCTCCTGAAAAATCAAAGCATTTCGATCTGCACGCCGCCCGCGTCCTCGCGCCGCAGCGCGATGACCGCGCCGCGCACACCGTAGGCGACCGGGTCGCTCCACGGGGAAACGTGCAGGGCGCGGACGCACGAGCCCGGCACGAAGCCGAGGTCGAGCATCCGGCGGCGCTGTGCACCGGTGGAGCGCAGCGCCGTCACTACGGCGCTCGCGCCGACCGGCAGCGCGTCAAGTGTCATCTGCATCGGGGCCACTTCCTCTCCCTTTGTCAGGGTATGCGCGAGGCCGTACGGTGGTGCGGAGCCGAAAAAACAGCTGCCCCGAAGGGCAGCCGTCCGGCATGGTCTGTTTGATTGTCTGTCGGGGCGTTACACCTGTGGGTCCCAGGAGATGCTGTTTTCCCCGACGCGGATGTCTGTGGCAAGACAGATGCTGCGGCTCTCCGCCCCGTTCGTCACGGTGGCAGAAAGCGTAACGCCGCCGTACCGCGGAACATTCAAAAGCCGCACGGTGCAGATGCCGCCGTCCGTCGTCGTTTCAACGGAGATCAGCCCGTTGTTGTCCGGCGCGCAGCTCGCCGACCACTCGTAGCCCTCGCCGCTGACGCTGGGGACGAAGCGGAATACCAACGCAATACCATCGATGTCGAGCGTCAGACCGCTGATGGTGATCGTGTCCGGCAGGGGTGCGGGCGTCGTTATTTCATTGCTCGGTGCCTTGCTGTTTTGGAGTGAACGGTATCCCGACAGCATGGTCAGCACGCCGCAAATCAGCACCAGTATGCCTACGACATAGCGCAGAGATCTGTTCTGCTTTGCGATCCTCCGGATCTCCTCCGCAAAGGCTTCTCTCTCGGCAGCATCCCCCGCGAAAGCCGTTGCGGGTACCTCGCCGCACAAAGCAGCCGGCTCGCGGCCGCACAGCTCGTCGGTGCTCACGCCCAGCTCGTCGGCGAGCGCCGCGAGCTTATAGAGGTCGGGGAGCGATTCCCCCGTTTCCCACTTGCTCACCGCCTGCCGCGAGATGTTCAGCCTTGCCGCCAGCTCCTCCTGCGTCATACCGCGCGCCTTGCGCGCACGGATCAGATTTTCCTGAAAGCTCACCGCCGCTCTCCTTTCTGTTTTCTGTCCTCATCGTAGCGCATTCTGCGGTGGCAGGCAAGAAAAGCTCTCGGGATTTGCGCAACGGACGGTTGCATCAGCCGTTTTTCGCGGCCCTTTCGGCGCGTTTGAGCTTGTAGAGCTCCTCGGCGGCGAGCCGCGTCTTGGCGACCACATCGCCATTCCCCTGCGGGAAGCAGTAGTAGAGCACGTCGCGGTCGCCGATGCAGATCATGTCGCCCAGCTCATACCAGAAGTAGTCAGCGTAGAGACTGTAGCTGGTCTCGGGCTTCTGCGTGAAGTCCAATTTTCCGCCGCAGCCCGTGAGGCGGAAGCCGTTCGCATCGTGGCGCAGGCGGCCCTCGCCGACGCGGCAGATCTGCCGGAAGTTGACCATCACGCAGATGCTCACCGGAGCGTCGAGCAGATAGCTGCCCTGCTCCAGCTCCTCGCGCACGCACGCGCGTTCCCACGCATACCAGTCGGGAACATGGGTGAATTTCGCCTCAGCGTTCTCACATTCGAGCGCGCCCAGCTCCGTCAGGCGGTAGCGCACGCCGCAGTCGCGGCAGATAAGCTCCGTGCCGCGGCCCTCCGTTTCGCCCTCGGTGCCGCAGTGCGGGCATTTGTAGAGCACGCGGTTGAGACCGTCGGCGCGGAACGGCTCGTTCACGACGACGCCATTTTCCTGCTGCCAGCGGAAGTTATCAAAGGAAAATTCATCCGCGAGCAGCGCGTTGATCTCGTCCGCGCTCTTTTCCGCGGCCTCCTCGGGCGAGAGCAGATAGCGCAGCTCGGCGGAGACATTGACCCTGCGGTTCTGCAGTCCGTTGTAGAGCGGGTCGCGCGCGAACGCGCCGCAGGTACGCAGCAGCACGACCGGCACACCGAGCGCCTTGACGCACTTGCCGAGGCTCTCCGGCAGCGGCGTGGCCGTGCCGTCGAAGCTGTAGCTCGCCTCGGGATAGAGGAGGATGGAGCTTTTGAGCTTCTTCACCGCGTAGAGCATATCGCGCACGAGCGCGGTGTCCGGCTGAAACTTCCGCGTGGGGATGCAGCCGAGTGCGCGCATCAGTCCCGCCTTGCCCACAAAGCCGTCCGACGTGCAGACGATGTTGAAGGGGCGCGGGTAGAGCACCGCCGCAGCGATCTTCAGGTCCAAAAAGCAGGAGTGATTCATCAGAACGAGACAGGGCTCGTCGGGGCCGAGCCGCTCCATGCCCACGCGGTCACAGCGAAAATGCGTCGCGCGCAGGTCAGGCGCGGACAGCGCGCGCAGGAGCGCGCGGAACAGCATGGACGGACGGCGCGGCAGCGTGTGCTTTTCTCTCGGCTGCGCGAGCGCCTGCTCGTAGGGCATATCCACGACCTTGATCTTCATGGCGGACCTCCTGCAAGGGGATTTATGTTTCCTCAACAGGATACCATGAACAAGGCCGCAATGCAATCCAAAATCAGGCGCGGGCGAGAACGTGGCTGCGGTCGAGCACCGCGTAGACCGCGACGCCGGCGGCAATGCCGAACACACCCTGCACAAGGTTGCCGGGGATGGACGCCGCCGCGGCCAAGCCCTTGCCGAGCCACAGGCTCGCATAGCCGAAGTAGCCGAGGACCATGATGATCTCTGCCGCCGCGCCGCCGATGAGCTGCGCCGCCAGCTTGCCGCTGCGCTCCCGCATGGCCTCAAAAATATACGCCGCAGCAACCGCCATCGTGAACTTGATGACGAGCGTGCCGGGGGCATAGTGCGGATAGCTCAGCAGGTCGGCGAGCATCGAGCCGAGGCCCGCCGCCGCGCCGCCGTACCACGGCCCCAGCACCCACGCTGAGAGCAGCACGGCGCAGTCGCCGAGGTTGACGTAGCCCTGCATGGGCGAGGGCACCTGGATGACCATCGTCATCACGGTGCAGAGGGCGGCGAACAGCGCCGCGAGGACCAGCTTACGCAATTTCATATCCGTCATGAAAATCATCTCCAAAAAAGTCTTGCATTTCTGCTTGGTCTGTATTTTAATCAGAATTGGACTTAATAAAAGCATCAAATCAATATATTTTCATAGAACCAGATTGGAGACGCCCATGCTCACCTACGATCTTGACCGGCGCGGCAAGCTCGCGCGCTACGATTATCTTTACCGCTGCATCCGTGAGGACATTCTCGCGGGCCGCCTGACGGCGGGCGAAAAGCTGCCGAGCAAGCGCTCACTTGCAAGCCATCTGCAAACGGCGGTCATCACGGTGCAGAACGCCTATGCCCAGCTCGAGGCGGAGGGCTATCTCTACACGCGCGAGAAGCGCGGCTACTACGTCGCCGACGTGGAGCGGCACCCCGCCGCGCCCGGGCGCGCCCCGGCCCGGAGCGCGCCGCAGCCGCAGCGTTCGTGGCTGCTCGATCTCAGCTCCGGCAGCAGCGGGACGGAGGACTTTCCCTTTTCCGTGTGGGCAAAGCTCATGCGCCGCGTGCTGAGCGAGGAGGGCGAGGCGCTGCTGCGCGCCACGCCGCCGAACGGCGCGGACGCGCTGCGCAGGGCCATCGCGCAGCATCTCTACCGCTTCCGCGGCATCTCCGCCGCGCCGGAGCAGATCGTCGTCGGCGCGGGCACGGAGTACCTCTATAACCTCATCGTCCAGCTGCTCGGGCGCGAGGCCGTCTACGGCGTGGAGGATCCCGGCTACTCCAAGGCCGCGCGCATCTACGCGCTCGGCGGCGCAAGGACCGCGCCCGTGCTTGTGGATGAGGGCGGCGTGAGCCTGAAACCTCTGGAAATGAGCGGCGCACAGATCCTGCACACCTCGCCGAACCACCAATTTCCCACTGGCGCGGTGACGCCCATCGGCCGCCGGCAAAGCCTGCTGCGCTGGGCGGAGGCGCGGGAGGGCCGCTATATCATCGAGGACGATTACGACAGCGAGTTCCGCTTCACGCTGCGCCCCATCCCCACGCTGCAAAGCATCGACCGCGCGGGGCGCGTGATCTACGTCAACACCTTCTCGCGCACGCTCGCGCCCTCGCTGCGCATCAGCTATATGGTGCTGCCCAAGAGTCTGACCGAGCGCTACCGCGCGCAGCTCGGCTTCTACTCCTCCACTGTGCCGGCGATGGAGCAGCACACGCTTGCGCGCTTTTTGGACGAGGGGTATTTTGAAGCGCACATCAACCGGATGCGCAAGTCCTACCGCGCGCAGCGCGACGCGGTCATCGACACCATTCTGCAAAGCCCGCTCGGCGAGCACTGCCGGGTGTCCGGTGAGGACGCGGGACTGCACTTCCTTCTGACGATCGACACGAAATGCACCGACCATGTGCTGCGTGCCGACGCCGAGGGGCGTGGCGTGCGGCTCTCCTTCCTCTCGGATTTTGCCCTGTCACCCGACGCGGCAAAACCGCACACGCTGGTGGTCAACTACCCCGGCATTGACCTTGCCCATCTTGACGTGGCGTTGAATATCTTGAATTCTCTTTTATGAAGGCAGAAAATGAACTCCGTGTAAACATTTCTATAATCCGCTAAAATATTTATATAAATCTATTGACAAAAGTTTTCGCTGTGCTATGATACGGTACAGCAAAGAAAAACCCGGTAAGGAGGCGCATGATGAAAAAGAATCTATACAGCCTGACGCTCTCGGACGAGGTGGTGCGGGAGGTCGACGCGCTGGCGCATCGGCTGGGTACGAACCGCTCGGCGCTGGTGAACCGCATCCTGTCCGAGTACGTCTCCGTCCCCACGCCGGAGCGCAGGATCAACGATATTTTCGAGGCCATCGAGGCGCTCGTTTCCCCCTCGCGCGAGCTGGTGCCGTTTTTCGCGCCGAACTCGCAGTCCATGTCGCTCAAATCGAGCCTCGCCTACAAGTACCGTCCGACGGTCAAGTACGAGGTCGATCTCGGCGGCGGCGAGGATACGCTGGGCACGCTCAACGTCGTGTTCCGCACGCAGTCGGCGGAGCTGATCGCCGCGCTGACGGACTTCTTCCGTCTGTGGGCGCGTATCGAGAACGCCTGTCTCGCGCCGGCGCTCGGCGGCACGATCGCCTGCTCGCTCTACGACGGGCGCTTCGTCCGTCCGCTCGCCATGCCGCGCGGACACGCCCGCTCGGCGGAGGACATCGCCGGCGCCATCAGCGCCTATGTGCAGCTCTTCGACCGCCTGCTCAAGGGCTATCTGAGCGGCGATCTGAGCGCCAAGGACGTGGAGCTGGCCTACCGCGGCGACCTGCGGGGCCGCGGGCTTCTGATTTAAGCGATTCGCAGTTTTGTCAATAGAGGTGAATTTATATGAACGCTGAAAAATATACCCAGAAAACGCTGGACGCCGTCAAGACCGCGCAGAGCATGGCGCAGGAAAACGGCAACCAATATCTGACCCCCGAGCATCTGCTCTATGCCCTTGTCGATCAGGACGGCGGACTCATCGCGTCGCTCTTCGGCAAGATGGGCGTGGACTGCGACGGCCTGCTCTCCGAGCTGGACACGCTGATCCGGCGTCTGCCGAAGGTCTCCGGCGGCAGCGGCGAGGTGTACGCCTCACCGGAGACCGGCAAAATTCTGAACCTTGCCGAAAAGACCGCCGAGAAGCTGCACGACGATTATATCTCCGTCGAGCACCTGATGCTCGCCATCTTCTCCGAGGGAACGAGCGACGTCAAGCAGCTGCTCCAGAGCCACGGCATCACGCGCAGCCGCTTTACCGACGAGCTGAGCAAGGTCAAAACCGCTCCCGTGACCTCGGACAATCCCGAGGAGACCTACGACGCGCTCAAGAAATACGGCACCGACCTTGTCGAGCGCGCCCGCAGCAAGGAGCTTGACCCCGTCATCGGCCGCGACGCGGAGATCCGCAACGTCATCCGCATCCTGTCGCGTAAAACCAAGAACAACCCTGTGCTCATCGGCGAGCCGGGCGTCGGCAAGACCGCCATCGCCGAGGGCCTTGCCCAGCGTATCGTGCGCGGCGACGTGCCCGAGGGGCTGAAGGACCGCACCATCTTCTCGCTCGACATGGGCGCGCTCATCGCGGGCGCGAAGTACCGCGGCGAGTTCGAGGAACGCCTGAAGGCCGTTCTGAACGAGGTCAAGAAGTCCGAGGGGAAGATCATCCTCTTCATAGACGAGCTGCACACCATCGTCGGCGCGGGCAAGACCGAGGGCAGCATGGACGCGGGCAATCTTTTGAAGCCCCTGCTCGCCCGCGGCGAGCTGCACTGCATCGGCGCGACCACGCTTGACGAGTACCGCCAGTACATCGAAAAGGATGCCGCGCTCGAGCGCCGCTTCCAGCCCGTACAGGTCGATGAGCCGACGGTGGAGGACACCATCTCCATCCTGCGCGGACTCAAGGAGCGTTATGAAATTTACCACGGCGTGCGCATCCACGACAACGCGCTCGTCGCCGCCGCGACGCTGTCCGCGCGTTATATCACCGACCGTTTCCTGCCCGACAAGGCCATCGACCTCGTGGATGAGGCCTGCGCGATGATCCGCACGGAGATCGACTCCATGCCCGCTGAGCTGGACGATCTGCGCCGCAAGATCATGCAGCAGGAGATCGAGGAAATGGCCCTCAAGAAGGAGGACGACCAGCTCTCCCGCGACCGTTTGGAGGAATTGAAGAAGGAGCTTGCCGACGAGAAGGAGCAGTTCAACGCCATGAAGTCCCGCTGGGAGGCGGAGAAAAATGGCGTGGAGAGCGTCAAGAAGCTCAAGAGCGAGATCGAGCAGATGCACGGCGACATCGAGCGGGCACAGGCAAATCTCGAGTACGAGAAAGCCGCGAAGCTCAAGTATTCCGATCTGCCCGCGCTTGAAAAGCAGCTCAAGGACGCTGAGGCTGCGGCCGAGAAGCACAATAGCGACAACTCCATGGTGCATGACACCGTGACCGAGAACGAGATCGCCGACATCGTCGGCAAGTGGACGGGCATCCCCGTCAGCCGTCTGATGGAGGGCGAGCGCGAAAAGCTGCTGCGCCTCGACGAGATCATTCACAAGCGCGTGGTCGGGCAGGACGAGGCCGTCCGCCTCGTGACCGAGGCCATCCAGCGCTCGCGCGCGGGCATCGCCGACCCGAACCGCCCCATCGGCAGCTTCCTCTTCCTCGGCCCAACGGGCGTGGGCAAGACGGAGCTGGCGAAGTCCCTCGCGGACTGCCTGTTCGACGACGAGCACAACCTCGTGCGCATCGACATGACCGAGTATATGGAGAAGTTCTCCGTCTCGCGTCTCATCGGCGCGCCCCCGGGATACGTCGGCTACGACGAGGGCGGTCAGCTGACCGAGGCCGTGCGCCGCAAGCCGTACAGCGTCGTGCTGTTTGACGAGGTCGAAAAGGCGCACCCGGATGTCTTCAACATCCTGCTGCAGATCCTCGACGACGGACGCATCACCGATTCGCAGGGCCGCACGGTGGACTTCAAGAACACCATCATCATCCTGACCTCGAACCTCGGCTCGGCCGAGCTGCTTGACGGCATCCAACCGGACGGCAGCATTGCCGAGAGCGCGCGCAATGCCGTCATGGGCGAGCTGCGCCGCGCGTTCCGTCCGGAGTTCCTCAACCGGCTGGATGAGATCATCCTGTTCAAGCCGCTGACGAAGGAAAATCTGAACGGCATCATTGAAATTCTGATGCAGGGTCTGCGCAAGCGCATGGCGGACAAGACGCTCAAGCTCGACGTCACCGACGCGGCGAAGAGCCTCATCATCGAGCGCGGCTTCGATCCGATCTACGGCGCACGCCCGCTCAAGCGTTACCTCCAGAGCGCGGCGGAGACGCTGATCGCGAAAGAGATCCTGCGCGGCGACCTGCCCGCCGGCAGCACGCTCGTGCTCGACGCGGAAAACGGCGAGCTGACCTGCCGCAAGAAGTAAAAAGAGCAGCAAAAAAGCACCGCGAAAGCGGTGCTTTTCTGTTACTCTGCGTCGAAATCGGGATAGCCGTTCTTGAGCTCCTCGTTGTAGATGGCGCGCTCGCCGCCGATGAATTTGGGGCGCACACGCGCCGCCAGCACGATGGCCTGCCCGATATGATCCTGCTTGAGCCGCACGGGAACGGCGACCTTCTTGAGGTGCATCCCGATGAGCGTGCCGCCGATGTCCAGTCCCGCGTCGGCGCGGATCTCCTCGAGCGCGACGGGGTGACGGAAGCTCTCATAGGCAGCGGTCGCAAACGAGCTGCCCGCCTTCGGCTGCGGCAGAACGTTGACGATCTCCGCGTTCGGCACCGCATCGTGCTCCACGATGAGCGCGCGGTTCAAATGCTCGCAGCACTGCGCCGCGAGATAAACGCCCCTCGGCGCGAATACGCTCTGCAGCCCGCGGAAGATGGCCTGCGCCGCCTCCGGCGTAGACCAGCTGCCGACCTGATGGCCGACGACCTCGCTCGTCGAGCAGCCGATCACCACGATCTGCCCGCGGTGCAGGCGCGCCGCCTCGACCAGCTCCTGCGCGGCATTTGCCGCCTCGCGCTCGACCTCGGCGAGCAGCGCGTGGTTTTCCACTTCATGTACCGTTCCTGCCATGTAAAAGCACCTCTTTCATTGTCTGTTGTGTTCTGCCGCCGCGATCTTGTCCCTCGTCTCCCGACGGATCTCCTCGCGCAGCCGCTTGAGATAATCGGAAAACGCCACGTTTTCGTCGGCGTAGGTCAGATTCAGTTCATACTCGCGCGGCAGCCACGTTGCAATATCGGACTCGTTGTGCTGGATGACCGCCTCGAGCTTGTCGAGCGCCTTGTAGAGCCTGGCCTCGTCCGTCTCCAGCGCGTCCATCTCGGCGTAGAGCGTCTTCAGCTCCACGCTGTACGGCGCGGGAAGCGACGCGACCCAGGTCTCCAGCGCCGAGCGCTCGCGCTCCTCGTCGCCGCCGGACTTGAGAAAGCTCGGGATATCGCCGGTAAAGCACTCGCCGAGGTCGTGGATCAGGCACATCCGGATCACCCTGTCCATGTCCAGCGCGGGAAACTCGTCGCGCAGGAAAAGCGCCGTCAGCGCCAGCCGCCAGCTGTGCTCGGCCACGCTCTCGCGCCGTCCGCCGGAGGTGTAGCAATGCCTTGTCTCGTCCTTCAGGCGCTCCGCCGTGTGCAGCACGCGCAGCAGCTCCTTTGCCTCCATACCGTTCTCCTCCGTTCCGCAGCGTTCCTTACGGGCAGTATAGCACGGCGCGGACGGTTTGAAAAGCCCCCGCGAAAAAATCGCGCGGCGCGTCCCTTGCATTTTCCCCGCCGCTCGGGTACAATAAACGCAGCTGCGGAAAAGGAGGTCACGCCATGTCGCAGGTCACGAAGCGGGCGCTGGAGGCGTCGCTGAAGCATCTGCTGCTGCAAAAGCCGCTCAACAAGATCACCATCAACGACATCGCCGAAGACTGCGGCATCAACCGCATGACCTTTTATTACCACTTCAAGGACATTTACGACCTTGTTGAGTGGTGCTGCGAGGAGGACGCGAGCCGCGCCCTCGCGGGCAAAAAAACCTACGAAACGTGGCAGCAGGGACTGCTGCAGATCTTCGAGGCCGTGCAGGACAACAAGCCCTTTATTCTCAATGTCTACCGCTCCGTCAGCCGCGAGCAGGTGGAAAACTACCTCTACCGCATCACCTACGATCTGCTCGAGGGCGTGGTCGAGGAGCAGGCGCAGGGCATGAGCGTGCGGCAGGAGGACAAGGCCTTTATTGCCACGCTCTACAAATATATGTTCGTCGGTCTCATGCTCGACTGGATCAAAAGCGACATGAAGGGCGACCCCGCGCTCATCGTGGAGCGGCTCGAGCAGGTCATCCACGGCAGCGTTTCCGCCGCGCTCGGGCGGCTGCGGACAGACAAGCCGGTTTTATCAAACCAGGCAGAATGATAAAATTTTATACAGTTCCGCGCCCCGTGATAAGTTTTTTATCACGGGGCGTTTTCTGCTGATTGTTCTTTTTTCAAAAGCGCGGTATGCTTTCCCCATCAAAAGGAAAACCTACCGTCGCTCGGCTCCCAAGGTCGAACGTGTTTTGTGAGCCGGCGGCCGAAGCAGAAAGATCGAAAGGAGAAATGATCCATGTATTATTCCAGCGGCAACTATGAAGCCTTTGCCCGCCCCAAAAAGCCCGAGGGCGTGGACAACAAATCCGCCTACATCGTCGGCAGCGGCCTGGCGGCCCTGGCCGCCGCGTGCTATCTCGTCCGCGACGGACAGATGAAGGGCGAGCGCGTGCATATCCTTGAGAAAGGCCCCACCGCAGGCGGCGCCTGCGACGGCTGGAAATTTGAGAACATCGGCTACGTCATGCGCGGCGGCCGCGAGATGGACAACCATTTCGAGGTCATGTGGGACCTGTTCCGCTCCATCCCCTCCATCGAGACCGAGGGTGTGAGCGTGCTCGATGAGTACTACTGGCTCAACAAGGAAGACCCCAACTACTCCCTCTGCCGCGCGACCGTCAACCGCGGTCAGGACGCGCACACCGACGGCAAGTTCGACATCTCCGACAAGGGCGCGATGGAGATCATGAAGCTCTTCTTCACCCCCAATGAGGACTTACAGGATAAGCGCATCACCGACTTCTTCGACGACGAGGTGTTCTACTCCAACTTCTGGCTCTACTGGCGCACAATGTTCGCCTTTGAGAACTGGCACAGCGCGCTGGAGATGAAGCTCTATATCCAGCGCTATATCCACCACATCGGCGGACTGCCCGACTTCACGGCGCTGCGCTTCACGAAGTACAACCAGTATGAGTCCATGATCCTGCCGATGGTCAAGTACCTTGAGGGCTTCGGCGTGCAGTTCCACTTCGGCGTGCAGGTGACGAACGTGGAGTTTGACTGCAAGAGCGACCGCAAGGTCGCCAAGCGCATCGACATTCTTGAAAACGGCGCGGCGAGCGCCATCGACCTCACCGAGAACGACCTTGTGTTCATCACCAACGGCGGCTGTGTGGAAAACTCCTCGATGGGCAGCCAGAACACCCCCGCGCCCTACAACACCGAGATCAAGGAGGGCGGCGGCTGGGATATGTGGCGCAAGATCGCCGCGCAGGACCCCGCCTTCGGCCACCCCGACAAGTTCTGCTACGATCCCGAGCAGACCAACTGGATGAGCGCCACCGTCGAAACGCTCGACCAGCGTATCATCCCCTATATCACCAAGATCTGCAAGCGCGACCCGTTCTCCGGCAAGGTCGTCACCGGCGGCATCGTGACCGTGAAGGATTCCTCCTGGCTCATGAGCTGGACCATCAACCGCCAGCCGCAGTTCCGCTCTCAGCCCAAGGACCACTGCCTCGTGTGGGTCTATTCCCTCTTCACCGACAAGCCCGGCGACTTCGTCAAGAAGCCCATGCGTGAGTGCACCGGCAAGGAGATCTGCATGGAGTGGCTCTACCACCTCGGCGTACCCGTGGAGCAGATCGAGGACATGGCGGAGAACAGCGCCAACACCGTGCCGGTCATGATGCCGTATATCGACGCCTTCTTCATGCCGCGCGCCTACGGCGACCGTCCGAAGGTCGTGCCCGACGGAGCCGTGAACTTCGCCTTCCTCGGCCAGTTTGCCGAGACCCCGCGCGACACCATTTTCACCACCGAGTATTCCATGCGCACGGGCATGGAGGCCGTCTACACTCTGCTGAACGTCGACCGCGGCGTGCCCGAGGTCTGGGGCAGCGTGTACGATGTGCGCGACCTGCTCGACGCGACCGTGAAGCTGCGCGACGGCAAGAAGCCCATCGACATGGAGCTGAACCTCGTGGAAAAAATGGCGCTCAAGAAGGTGCTCGGCAAGATCGAGGGCACCGACATCGAAAAGCTCCTCAAGGAGTACCACATCATCTGATACCGTTTCCACGCGATCTTCTCACAGCGAAAGCGAGACGCGAGGCCCCAAGCAGGGCTTCGCGTCTCGCTGTTTTCTTTTGTTATCTCCGTCCCGCAAGGCAGCAGAGCAGGAACACGAGCAGATTGCAGAGCACCACGCTCGCGCCGACCGGCGTGGAGAGAAGGTACGAAGCAATCAGCCCCGCGCAGAAGCACACCACGCTCAGCGCGCCCGCGCACACGACCACCGCGCGAAAGCTTTTGAAAATGCGCATGGCCGAGAGCGCGGGGAAGATAATGAGGCTGGAGATGAGCATGGCGCCCATCATGCGCATTCCGAGCACGACCGTCAGCGCCGTGAGCAGCGCGAGGAGCGAATGGTAGGCGCCCACCTTCACGCCCGTCGCGCGGGAAAAGCTCTCGTCGAACGTGACGGCAAAAAGCCGATGGTAGAAGAGAATAAAGAGCGACAGCACGGCGGCCGCCAGCGTCACCGAGAGCGCCACGTCGCCGCGCGACATGGCGAGGATGCTGCCGAACATATAGCTGTCCACATCCGTGGTCATGCCCGTGGTGAGACTCGTGACCACAATGCCGATGGCGAGCGCCGAGGCCGAGAGCACCGCGATGGCGGCGTCCGCCCCGATGCGGCTGTGCTCCGCGATGCGCAGCAGCAGGAAGGCCGAGGCCACCACGACCGGCACAGAGAACGCCAGCGGCGCGAAGCCGCAGGCGACCGCCACCGCCAGCGCGCCGAAGCTGACGTGGGAAAGCCCGTCGCCGATCATCGAGTAGCGCTTCAACACCAGCGGCACGCCGAGCAGCGCCGCGCAGAGCGAGACGAGGATGCCCACGGCGAAGGCCCGCAGGATAAAGGGATAGGTGAACATTTCCAACAGCAGACTCACAATGCACCTCCAAACCGCTTGCCGGCGGGGGAGGCAAGATACTCCGCCACCGTGCCGAAAAACCAGCCGTCGCGTCCGATGTGCAGAATCGTGTGCGCCTCGCGCAGGGCGCCGCGCATATCGTGCGTGACCATGATGACCGCCATCTTCTCTTTTTCGTTGAGGTAGCGCAGGGTCTTATAGAGATCCTGCGTGGCGGCGGGGTCGAGACCCGTGACCGGCTCGTCCAAAATGAGCAGGCGGTCCGCCGCGCACAGGGCGCGCGCGAGCAGCACGCGCTGCTGCTGTCCGCCGGAAAGCTCGCGGTAGCAGCGGTTCTGCAGCTCCAGCACGCCGAGCTTGCCCATGTTCATCAGCGCCGCGCTCTTCTCCGCGGCGGAGTAGAAAAAGTGCAGCCCGCGCTTGTTGGCAAAGCCCGAGAGCACGACCTCGCTCACCGTAGCGGGAAAATCGCGCTGCGCGCTCGTCTGCTGCGGAAGGTAGCCGATGGCGCCCGCGCGCTGCGCGGGGCAGTCGATCGTGCCGGCGAGCGGAGGAAGCAGCCCGAGCAGGCTTTTCATCAGCGTCGACTTGCCGCTGCCGTTCTCGCCCACCACGCAGAGGTAATCCCCCGCGCGGACGGTAAACGTCAGATGCTCGAGCAGCGCGCGGTGCTCGTAGCCGAGGCTTGCGTCACGGCACGCAAGCAGAATATCCCGGTCCATCACAGCAAGCCTCCTTTCAAAGCCTCGTAATTTCGCTGCATCAGCGTTAAATAGGTCTCGCCCGCGTCGAAGTCCGTGCGCGAGACGGTCTGCATCGACCACAGCCGTTCGATGCGCGCGCCGGTGCATTCGCTCACCGCCTCCGCGACCTTCTGGCTGCTCAGGTCGATGGTGTAGACGACCGGAATGTGCTCGTCGTTCACCTTGTCGATGAGGTACTTGAGCGTGGCGAGGCTCGGCTCGGTATCGCCAGAGCAGCCGTGGAACGCCGCGTGGTAATGGAGGTCGTATTCCTCACAGAAGTACAAAAACGGGAAGCGGTCGGCAAAGATCAGCAGATCGCGCACGGCGTTCGCGCGCAGGGCGCGGAGGTCCGCGTCGAGAGCTTCAAGCTGCGCGCAGTAGTCCTCGCAGTTCGCGCGGTAGAGATCCGTGTTTTCCGCGTCCGCCGCGCAGAGCGCGTCGGCGACGGCGCGGCAGAGCTTGATGGCGTTTTTTGGCGACGTCCAGATGTGTTCGTCGTACTCGATCTCGTCGCTGTCGTCATGGTCATGCTCTTCATGGTCATGCTCTTCATGGTCATGCTCATCATGGTCGTGCTCATCATGGTCATGCGCGTGGTCGTGGCTGTCCGCGCCCTGCATCCCCTCGGAGAATTCCTCCTCGCGGGCATCGACAAAGTCCATCATGCGCAGCACCGTGCCGATGTCCTCGCCCACGGCGTCGAGCATATCGTCCGCCCAGACCTCGCCCTCGCCGCCGTTGTAGATGAAAACATCGGCGTGCGAGATGGTCACGGCATCGAGCGGGGTCGGCTCAAAGCTGTGCGCCTCGCGGCCCGGTGCAAGCAGTAGCGTCACGTCCGCGCGGTCCCCCGCGACGGCGCGGGCAAAATCGTAGTAGGGGAAGAGCGTCGTCACGACGCGCAGCCGCCCGTCGTCTGTCGATCCCTCCCGCACAGCGCAGCCGACGAGCGAAAGCGAAAGCACGAGCGCGAGCAGCGCGCCGACGAGCCGTATCCTGTTTTTCCTCACCGTCACGGCGCGCCCACCTCCCCGAAAAGACTGTTTTTTCAATCATACCATGCTTTTGCGGATTATCAAGTGATTTGTAATGAAATCGTCACACTTTCCCGCCGCGCCCTATGCTATAATAGCCACACCAGAGGATTTCATTCCAGCTTATTCTGTGAGGAGGCGCTGACCATGAAGCGTATGTTTTCTTTCTTCCTTGCCCTCGCGCTGCTCGCCGTGCTCAGCGGCTGCGGAAAGCGGGAGCCCACCCCGAGCAGGCCCGACGAGCCGACGCCACCGCCGGAGGAGGGCATCACGCTCGCGGAGCTGAATGTGGAATTTGTCGCGGGCGACCGTGACACGGACGCGCTGATGCAATTAAAGAAGGAGCTGCCGCCGCTGCTCATCGGCGCGCTCGCCGACGAGGGCGTGACGGTCGGCAGGGTCAATGTGACCTTCGGCGCAAGCGACGAGGCCACCGCCGACGCGCTCGCGCGCGGCTCGGTGCAGGTCGGCTTCATGCCGATGGAGACGTATCTGGCGCACGAGGACACGCTGCGGCTGGTCTCTGTGCCGGAGGAACCCGCCGGCGACACGGAGCGTGTCGGGCTGTATTTCCCGGTCTCCGACCAGAACCGCACGCTGCGCGCGGCGTTTGAAAAGGACGCGGCGGGCGGCGGCGCGCTGCACGCGTGGGAGACGCTGCTCGGCAGCTTCTGGATGGATAATGGGAGCGACCCCGTGTTCGCCGTGCCTGTGGATGACGATGTGGCCCGGCGGTTTCTCGACAGCATGATGGACGTGAACGCCAATGGCATGACGGCGGACAGCATTCCGCGCCTGACAGAGTACGTCAGCGCGGATGAGGTATTCTCCACTGCGGATCTTGTGGTGCTGCACGGCGAGGCTCCGGATGAGGCGCTTTGGATGGAGATTTACAGCTGCATGGTCGGCGGCGAGACGGTGTCCGTCAGTACCGCTGACGCCATCGTCGGCGGCGACGAGTTCGCTGCGGCGCTGCTTGCCGCGCTGGAAAAGCTCAGTGCGGACGAGACGGCACAGACGGTGCTGCGGCTCTACGATGGAGACGGTGTGCGCTACGGTGGGGCCGACACACAGGCTGTGGAATTTGCGCAGTATCTGCTCGGCAATACAGAGGGCGTTTACCAGCTCACGAGCGAGTAAAAGAGAAACGCGCGGCGACGCCGCGCGTTTCTTAGCCTCTGCACAGGCTCAAATCATCATCTGTATCCCGTTGTCCTCAATGCCGATCTCGATTTTCAGCACACCGGGGGCGTATTCGCCGTCGAGCGTCCAGGGAATGCTGCCGTCGCTCTCCGCCGTGACATGGCGGACATGGCGGAAGATGAGCGCGTTGCTCGTTTCGTATTCCTCGTAAACGATGGCGCGGATGGTGCGCTGGAGCTGCAGCGGTGTTTTCGGCACGGGTACGAGCATCAGCTCAAACTGCCCGTCGCACAGGTCCACCGCGTCGGGTGAGAGCTTCATCAGTCCCGCGATGGAGGTCGAGTTGCATACCGCGCCGAAGAGGTACTCGCCCTCGAACACCTCGCCGTCGGCGGTAATCTTCATGGGATAGGGGCAGAGCGTTTCAAGGTCCTTCACGCCCTCGAGAAGATAGGCAAAGTGACCGAACATATTCTTGATGTCCTGCGGCACGGTGTAGGCCGTGCGCGTGAACGCGCCGAAGGACGCGACGTAAACGAAGTTCTTTTCATTGAACACGCCCACGTCCAGGTCGCGTGGCTGAAGGCGCATGGCGCTCTGCGCCGCGAGCGCGGGATCGGAGGAAATGGACAGGCTTGCCGCGAAGTCGTTCGTACTGCCGCCGGGCAGGTAGCTCAGCGGCGGACGCTTCTCCCGCGGCAGGCGCATGATGCCGTTGACCGTCTCGTTGAGTGTGCCGTCTCCGCCGTGGCAGACGACGAGATCGAAATCTCCGCCGAAGTGCTCGGCCAGCTCGGTCGCGTCGCCGTGCCGCCGCGTCTCCGCCACGCGGACCAGATAGCCCGCCTTGGAGAAGATCGAAACGGCGTCAAACAGCGGTGCGCGCGATTTCGTCTTGCCCGCGCGGGGATTGACGATGAACAGCAGCTTCTTTTCCACAGCATTCATCCTTTCTGCGAACGGAAAAAGTTTGAAGATTCGGTTAATTTTAGTATAGCACAGAAATTGTGCTATTGCAATTCCGCAATAATCATAGTATGCTAAGCTTGATTTATTCTGAATACGGGCAGGCACTGTGCCGGCCGAGGGCAAGGGAGGAAACATGAAGCAGAAAACCTATCTTCACTGGGGCGTGACCATTACCGCCGCGGCCTGCGCCATTCTCGTGTTTTACGACACCTTCTTTCAGGACGGCGTGCTGTTTATTTTTATAGAAAAGCTCTTCGGCATCCTCAAGCCCGTGCTTTACGGTCTTGCGATGGCCTACCTGCTCACGCCCATCGTGGACTTTTTCGACCGTCTCCTCCGCGACAGGCTCGGCGTCAAGCGCGCCGGACTGATGCGCTGCCTGAGCATCCTTGTGACCTGGCTCCTTGCGCTGGGACTCGTGTATCTGCTCTTCAGCATCCTGATCCCCGAGCTGGTCGCGAGCGTATCGCTGCTCTTTTCCAATCTCGAGAGCTATTACCGCACCATCTACACCTGGGTCACGCAGCTTGTGGAGGACAATCCCTACATCTCCGAGCGCGTGCTCACGCTGGTCCGTGATTACTACAATGAGCTGGTCGACTGGGTGAAGAACACCGTCATTCCCGGCGCACAGGTCGCCATCGTCGCCGTGACCGGCGGCGTGCTGAGCGTGCTGGTCTTTGCCAAGGACCTGCTCGTGGGCATCGTCGTTTCCGTTTACATCCTCGCCCGCAAGGAGACTTTCGGCCTCCACACGCGCAAGCTGCTCTACTCGCTCGTCTCCGCGCCGCACTATGAGCGCGCGCTGCGCGCCACCCGCGAGGCCGACCGCATCTTCTCCGGCTTTGTGCGCGGCAAGCTGCTCGACTCGCTCATCATCGGCATTCTGTGCTTCATCGTCTGCTCGATTTTGAAGTTCCCCTACACGCCCATCATCGCGGTCTTTGTGGGCGTGACGAACGTCATCCCCATCTTCGGTCCCTTCCTTGGCGCGATCCCCAGCGCGTTTTTGATCCTGCTCGTGAGCCCCCGCCAGTGCCTCTACTTTATCATTTTCGTCATTGCCCTCCAGCAGTTCGACGGCAACATCCTCGGCCCCAAAATTTTGGGCGAGACCGTCGGCATTTCGAGCTTCTGGATCGTCGTCGCCATCCTTGTCGGCGGCGGCTTCGGCGGCGTGCTGGGTATGTTCCTCGGCGTGCCGGTGTTCGCCTGCATCCATTCCGCCGTGAGCTTCCTGTGTGAATCGTCCCTGCGCAAAAAGGGCGTGACGGACGACACGATCTTTGCGCCCCGTCGGGTTTTGACGGGCACGACCACAACAACAAAAGGAGAATCCCATGAATAAGCGCATCCTCACCCTGTTTCTTTCCCTGACTCTGCTTCTCTCCCTCGCCGCCTGCGGCAGCAAGGACACCAACGCCACAGACGCCCGCCGTGAGGCCAACGAGATCGTCGTCGGCATCGCGCAGGACCTGGAAAACAGCCTTGACCCCTACACCTCCGTCACCGCCGCGAACCGCGAGGTGCTGTTCAACGTGTTTGAGGGCCTCGTCAAGCCCGACGCGGACGGCAACCTGATCCCCGCCGTCGCCGAACGCTGGGAGATCTCCGACGATCAGCTCACTTATACGTTCCATCTCCGCCCCGGCGTGAAGTTCCACGACGGCAGCGAGGTCACGGCAATGGATGTCGCATGGTCGATCGACAAGGCTATGCAGTCCGGCAGCTGGAAGGCGCTGGATAATATCGACGCCGTGAATATCGGCGATACCTTCGTCTCCGTTGTCCTCAAGGCCGCCGACAGCGATTTTCTCTCCTACATGACGCTGGCCATCACACCGGAGAACCACGCCGACGGCGCGGACCCGGTCGGTACCGGCCCGTTTAAGTACGTCTCCCGCGCCGCGCAGCAGAATCTTGTGCTGGAGCGCTTCGCCGATTACTGGGGCGAGGGCGCGAAGGTGGACAAGGTCACCTATCAAATTTATGAGAATGCCGAGGCGCTCGTCATGGCGCTCAAGAGCGGCGCGGTGGACATCTGCGCCCACCTGACCGCGACGCAGGCGAACCAGCTCACCGAGAGCTTTGACATTCTCGAGGGCACCATGAACCTCGTGCAGGCCGTGTATCTTAATCATGCCTACGAGCCGCTTGCGAATGAAACGGTGCGCAAGGCGCTGTGCTACGCGCTCGACCGCGAGCAGGTCTTTGACGTGGTCGCCGACGGTCACGGCACGGCGGTCGGCAGCAGCATGTATCCCAATTTCCGCAAGTATTTCCTGCCCGAGCTTGCCGGCCTCTATCCGCATGACACGGAAAAGGCCAAGGCGCTGCTCGCCGAGGCGGGCTATCCCAACGGCTTTGACCTCACCATCACCGTTCCCAGCAACTACCAGCCGCACATGGACACCGCGCAGGTCGTCGCCGAGCAGCTCCGCGCCATCGGCGTGAACGTGACCATCGACCCCGTCGAGTGGGCGAGCTGGCTGGAGAACGTCTATTCCGGCCGCCGCTATCAAGCTACCGTTGTCGGCGTGGACGCCAGCACCCTGACTGCCCGCGCCATGCTCGAACGCTTTACCTCTACGGCGAGTAATAATTTCACAAATTATTCCAACGCAGAATACGATGAAGCCTTTGCCGCCGCCATCCGCGCCGCGACCGACGAGGAAGCGACCGCCCAATACCTCCGCTGCGAGGAAATTTTGGCCGAGACCGCCGCGAACGTTTACATTCAGGACCTCGCGGACCTTGTCGCCGTGCGCAAGGGTCTCAGCGGCTACCGCTTCTACCCGCTCTACGCCATCGACCTGAGCACCGTGGCCTACACCTGACGAAAATCCGAGGGCAGACGCCCTGACCGACAAAGCGAGGCGAACACCATGCGTTATACAGCGAAAAAAATCGCAACGATGCTGCTGACGATGGTGATCGTCTCGTTTTTGACCTTCGTTGCCTTCTCCCTTCTCTCCGGCGACGCGGCGACGCGCCTGCTCGGTACGGAGGCGACTCCCGAGCGGCTTGAGGCCCTGCGCATCGAGCTGGGGCTGAACGACCCGCTTCTCGTGCGCTACGGCCGCTGGCTGTGGGACGCGCTGCGCGGCGACCTCGGCACCTCGTACCGCTACGGGCAGAGCGTGAGCTCGCTCATCGCGCAGCGGCTGGGGCCCACGCTGACGCTCACGGCGCTCGCGTTCGCGCTCATCGTGGCGGTCTCCATTCCGCTCGGCGTGCTGTCGGCCAAATACGCCGGCGGCCGGCTCGACCGCGCGCTGACCGTGATCAATCAGGTCGTGATGGCGGTGCCGCCGTTTTTCACCGGCATCCTCTTTACCTATCTCTTCGGCCTTGTGCTGCATCTGTTCATCGCGGGCGCGTTCCCGGCGGGCAGCGTGGGGCATTACATCGGTTATCTCTTCTTCCCCGCGCTCGCGGTCGCGCTGCCGCGCATCGCCATGACGGTCAAGCTCCTGCGCACGTCCATTCTGGACGAGGCACAGCGCGACTACGTCCGCACCTCCATGAGCCGCGGACGCTCGCGCAGCGGCATCCTCTACCGCCATGTGCTGAAAAACACGCTCGTGCCGGTCCTGACCTTCCTCGCCATGACGGTCGCCGATCTGCTCGCGGGCAGCGTCGTCATCGAGCAGGTGTTCGCCGTCCCCGGTCTCGGGCGGCTGCTGCTGACCTCCATCGAGGGGCGCGACGAGCCGGTCGCGCGCGCCATCGTCGTGCTGCTGGCCTTCGCGGTCATTCTCTGCAACCTCGCCGCCGATCTGCTCGCGCGGCGCATCGACCCGCGGCTCGGCAGCGGAGCGGGAGGTGCGGCATGAAAAAGAAAAATACCTTTCTGCGCGTGGGTCTCGTGCTCACGGCGCTGGTCGTCGGCTTCATTGTCCTCGGCCTTTTCTGGACGCCCTACTCCCCCAACGCCATGGACTTTTCGCGCCTGCTGCCGCCGTCCGCCGCACACCCGATGGGCACGGACAAGTTCGGCCGCGACATTTTGAGCCGCGTCATGGTCGGCGCGGGCGATACGCTGCTCATTGCGCTCGGTACCGTCGCCATCGGCACCGTCGCTGGCACGCTCATCGGCGCGCTGACCGGCTGGTACGGCGGCTGGGTGGACGAGGTGCTCATGCGTCTGAACGACGCGCTCGCGTCGTTTCCGAGCATTCTCATTCTGCTCGTGCTCGTGAGCCTGCTCGGCGGCGGGCGAGAGCACATGACGCTTGCGCTCGGCATTGTCTTCATCCCCAGCTATGCGCGTATCGTGCGCAGCGAGTTCGCCCGCGCGCGCACGCAGAACTACGTCCATTCGGCGGAGCTGATGGGCGCATCCACCGCGCGCATCCTCTTTGTTCACATTCTGCCGAACATCTGGCACACGCTCGTCTCCGCCATCACCATCGGCTTCAACAACGCTGTGCTCGCCGAGGCGGCGATGAGCTACCTCTCCATCGGCGTTTCGCCCGACGAGGCGAGCCTCGGCTATATGCTCTCGGAGTCGCAGAGTATGCTCGGCTCCGCGCCGTGGTACGCGCTCGGCACGGGCGCGGTCATCGTGCTGCTGATCCTCGGCGTGAGCCTGATCGGCGAGGGCCTGCAGCGCGGCGAGAACTGATTTTTCCGGAAAGGAGATGCCCCCATGGTCGAGATCCATGATCTGCACGTCCGCTTTCACGGCGCCTCGCGCGAGGCCGTGGCGGGCATTGACCTGACGATCCGCGACGGCGAGGTCGTCGGGCTCGTGGGCGAGAGCGGCAGCGGCAAGACCGTGACCGCCATGACGCTCTCGGGCCTCATCGAGCGCAAAAAGGTCACGCTCTCCGGCGAGGTGCGCTTCGACGGGCGCGATATCCTGCGCCTGCCCCGCGCGGAGCTGCGCGCCATCCAGGGCCGCGAGCTCGGCGTTGTCTTTCAGGAGCCGATGACCGCGATGGACCCCCTCATGCGCATCGGCCCGCAGGTCGAGGAGGCGCTTGCCGTCCACACGCAGCTCACAAAGGAGCAGCGCCGCACGCGTGCGCTCGAGGCGCTGCGTGATGTGGACCTCCCCGCGCCGGAGGAAATTTACCGCAAGTATCCGCATGAGTGCTCGGGCGGCCAGCTCCAGCGCGTGATGATCGCCGCAGCCATCGTCACCGATCCGCATTTGCTGCTGCTCGACGAGCCGACCACCGCGCTCGACGTGACCGTACAGGCGCAGATCCTCGCTCTGCTCCGCCGGCTCAACCGGGAGCGCGGCATCTCGATGCTGCTCATCTCGCACAATTTGCAGGTCGTGCGTCGCATCTGCTCGCGCGTCGCCGTGATGCAGCGCGGTCACATCGTTGAGGAGGGCGCGCCCGAGCAGCTTTTCACCGCGCCGCAGCACCCCTACACCGCCGAGCTCATCAACGCCATTCCGCGCCGCGTGCGCAGAGGTTAACGCCATGGACGACCTTGTTTTAGAAGTCAAAAGCCTTACAAGCTGGTACCGCGACACCGATGAGCATGGGCGGCGGCACGACCATACCGTGCTGCACGACGTGAGCTTCACGCTCCGCCGCGGTGAAATTTTGGGGCTGGTCGGCGAGAGCGGCACCGGCAAAACCACGCTGGTGAAAAATATCCTCGGTCTGGTCAAGACCCACACGGGCGAGATCATCCACTACACCAAGCGCCCGCAGATGATCTTTCAGGACCCCTACTCCTCGCTCAACCCCGCCTACACCGTCGGCTGGAGCTTAGAGGAGCCGCTGCGCATCTACGGCAAGTACGACGCCGCCGAGCGGCGCCGCCGCGTCGCGGAGATTGCGGAAAAGGTCGGTCTGCCCGCCGAATGCCTGACGCGCAGGCCGAACGAGCTTTCCGGCGGGCAGCGCCAGCGCGTCTCCATCGGCGTGGCGCTCATTCAAAAGCCGCGGCTCATCATCGCCGACGAGCCGGTCAGCGCGCTGGACGTGACCATTCAGCGCCAGATTTTAGAGCTGATGCGCACGGTGCGCGACGAGCTGGGCATCTCGTTCCTCTTCATCTCGCACGATCTCAATGTGGTCTATCAGCTCTGCGACCGCGTGATGGTGATGAAGGACGGCCGCATCGTGGAGGAAAACACGGTGCAGGAGCTTTTTGACCACCCGCAGCACGCCTACACGCGCGAGCTGCTCTCCGCCGCCGACTGACGCCATGAAAGCCTTGTTTTCCCGTTACAAAAAACTGCATCTCTGGCTGCTCGCGGACCTTGCGCTTCTATCGGCCTTTCTGCTTGCGCGGCGCAGCCGAGGCGCTATGAACGCCCTGACGGAGGGCTTCACAAACCCGCTGCGCCGCGCGATCGGACAGCTCTGCGAGCGCGTGCCCTTCTCCGTCGCGGAAAGTTTGTACGTCCTCGCGGCGCTGGGCTTTCTCGTCTTTCTCGTGCTGGGCGTGCGCACCGTAGTGCGCAGCCGGCACAGAAGCGGCACAGTCTACGCGCTCGTGCTTGGGCTTGGGAACGCGGTTTTGACCGTCTATGTGCTCTTTTGCCTGCTCTGGGGTGCGAATTACTACGCTGACAGCTTCACCGACAAAAGCGGCATCGATGTCGGGCCGGTCGCCGTCGACGACCTCGAGCGCGTGACGCGGCAATTCGCCGCACTGGTGAACGAATACGCCGGAGACGTCCCCCGCGCCGCCGACGGCGCCTTTGCCGGCGACCGCGCGGAGATTCTCGCCTACGCGCCGAAGATCTACGAAAATCTGTATGAGGAATTTCCGTTCCTCGAAATGACCGACGTGCCGCCCAAGACCATGCGCTTTTCCCGCGTGATGAGCGCGATGGGCTTCACAGGCTTCTACTTTCCATTCACGGGCGAGTGCAACGTAAACGTCGATTTCCCCGCCGCGACGCTGCCCACCACCGTCGCGCATGAGCTTTCTCACCGCCGCGGCATCGCGAGCGAGCAGGAGTGCAATTTCCTCGCGGTGCTCGCGTCGCTGCGCTGCGACGACGCCGCCTACCGCTACGCGGGCGCGCTGTCGGGTTACATTTATCTTGCCAACGCGCTCTATTCCGCCGACGCGGAGCGCTGGCGCGCCGTGCGTGAAACGCTCGACGAGCGTGTGGTCGCCGACCTGCGCGCTTCCAGCGCCTACTGGGCACAGTTCGAGGGGCCGGTGGACACAGTCTCCAACGCCGTCTACGACGGCTTTCTCAAAAGCTACGGCACCATCGGCGTCAAGAGCTACGGCGCCTGCGTCGACCTGCTGGTGGCGCACTTCAAGTGAAACAGAAGCGGCTTGCAATGCAAGCCGCTTCGCGCGTTTCGTCTGTCGGCGCGAGTGCGCCGCCGCAAGCGTTTTGCGCAGCAAAACCTTGGCGGAGGGCGAATTCACTTCGCCCGAGCATTTTAATTCCCGATCCGGGATTCCAAAACAGAAGCGGCTTGCATTGCAAGCCGCTTCTGTTTTGGAGCAGGGTACGGGAATCGAACCCGCCTTCTCGGCTTGGGAAGCATCGTTGCGATTATTTCCTCATTGGCACAGAATCCTTGAAATCCCTTTATTTTCAAGTCTTTTTCGGATTTTCTGACTCTCGCCCTTTTGTGAATTTTCGCAAATTTTTGCTCGTTTTTCAAAAGAATAGAGTGACATTTTCGTTGACACACCTCGTACCTCGGTACAATAGGGCCAAGAAAAGAGGTGTCTGTATGGAGCGCAGAAAAAAGGGCAGCGGGCGCATCACCTATGTCGAAGATAGAAAATCTCCGTGGCGGGCAACCGTTACCGACGGCCGGGGCAAGCAGAAAACGCGGTTCTTCAAAACGGAAAAGGAGGCGAAAGCCTTCCTACGAGACATCAACGCCGATGCAAGCAAGCTGAAGGCTCTGACGGAAAGCGGCGTGACCTTTGCCGCCTTTTCGCAGATATTCCTTGACGAAAAGAAAAAAAGCAACATGAAGGTCCTCGCCTATAAAGCCTTAGAGGATCAGGTCAAGCGCGTCTGCACTTTCATGGGAACGGCGAAGCTGGGCGACATTGACAGCGATATGGTTCAGCAAATGGTGTTCGCCTTGGCAGAAAAGGGTTACTCCGAAAGCGTTATGACAAAGGCGAAGATCGCCGCGTTCAGCGTCCTGAAAATGGCAGCGGCAAAGCACTATATCGACACGGTTCCCGTCCTCAACATTACCATACCCCGTGCGAAAAAGCAAGACGATGACCGGCAGGTAAAAAAGAACTGGCTGCGCGACGATGAGCTTGCCTTATACGAGGCAGAATGCCGCCGCACCTATGTACCGAAGAAATACACGAAGTATGCCGGTCAAACACTTATGGTCCATCCCGCAGGATATAAGCTGCTGTTTATCCTCCATACCGGCCTGCGGCTGGGTGAGGCTTTGGCGCTGACATGGAGCGACTATGACGAGTACAGCAAAACGGTGATGATCGACAAAAACACCGTCTATGCCGATGGCGAAAAAATCACGCAGATGCCGAAAACGGAGTCCGGTGAACGGCTCATCATTCTGAACCGTCAGGCGGTACAGGACTTGGAATGTCTGCGGCGTCAGTTCGACGAGCAGAGCCGGGAGATCGAGCAGCGCAAGGCTGAGGAGCTGCGGCAGGCCGAACTGAAGTATTTCGGGCCGGAGCAGAAGTCGACCAAGCTGAAGATCAAGGAGAAATACGCCGCCATCGAGCGGGAGCACAAATACATCTGCGGCTCATCCACCTTCCTCTACGGCAGCGGCGGACATTCCAACACCTTGCAGACGCACAAAAAAATATGCAAGGTCATCGGTCTTTCTCACACGGTCACGGTACACGGCCTCCGACACACCTATGTGACGCACTACTATCTGCACCACAAGAACGATCCCGATTTTGACCTTGCCACCTTTTCAAAGTCCATCGGTCATTCCAGCATCCGAACGACAATGGAGATCTATGCGCATTTGGATATGACGCAGAACCGGTATATTCCCCGCGCGATGGAGGATTTGAAGGAATTTTGAGCAATTCGCTATAAAAATCGCCGCCTTTCTCTTGCAATTTTGGGGAAGTATAGTATACTGAACACATCTATAAATGCTATCGGCAAACCCGACGCAAGCCGGCGGCGCAAAGCTACAGGGACCCATTGGGTCAGCCAGCTGCAATCTGTCTGCGGGAAACCGCCGACTGATTTCCCGTGTTGGTATCGCAGCTTTGCGCCTGTAAAGCTGCGGTTTTGCTTTTCCTAAAATCTTGAAAAAGCTTGTAAAAAGGGGTTGACAAGGTTGAAACAGGCGCCATATACTGACAACAGAGCAGAGCAGAGCAGAGCAGAGCAGAGCAGAGCAGAGCAAGTAAAACTCTGCTCATTTGTGCTGCCCGCAGCCCTTTTTATCTGAAATAAAAGACGCTTTCGGCATGGGAAGACCATGCTTTGAAAGCGCCTTTTTCTTATTCTCGAAATGTCAGCAGCTTTGCGGGCTCGATGTCCAATACTGTGGCAATATTAAATAGTAAATCCAACGAGATCGGACGGCAGAGATTCGGCGCTTCGATGGCGCCCATGTGCTGGCGGCTGATGCCGACGCGCTCCGCAAGCTGCTCCTGCGTCAGACCGGCGTGCTTGCGATAATAAGCGATATTGTACCCAATCTCAATGAATTTCTGCGTGTTATCAAATGCGGGGTAGCGGTTCTCTGCCATACGCCTCACCTCTGCCGATATTTTATCCCCCAATCTTTGAAATAAAAATTAGATGTTTTTTATCTATTGATATTTGTCAGGTAACAATATATAATCAATTTGCAGAATATGTGTAAAATAGTTGGACAACGCAGCTCAACGAACTCTACATAAACAGAATGCAGCGGGGGAGCATGTATGAAAATGTCTTTGCGCCAGTATTGCATAGAGCATGGCCGCGACACGCTGCTGCGTGAGTGGGATGCCGCGAGGAACGGCGGCCTGACGCCGTCCGACGTTTCCTTCGGAAGTCATCAAAAGGTATGGTGGCAGTGCTCCAAGGGTCACAGTTGGCAGGCGAAGGTCTACTCCCGTTCGGCGGGCAGTGGCTGTCCGTACTGTACCGGACGCAAAGAAGTGCCTGAAAACTCGCTGGCGGTGCAAGTCCCCTCGCTTGAAGCCGAGTGGGACACGGAAAAAAACGCCCCGCTGAAATTTGCCGACCTGACCATCGGCAGCCACAAAAAGGTCTGGTGGCGGTGCCCTGCGGGACATTCCTACGATTCGGTCGTCAAGAGCCGTGTGCTGGGCACCGGCTGTCCCGTCTGTGCGGGACGTGTTGTTCTGCCGGACGAAAACTCCCTCGCGGCAAGGTATCCCGCACTTGTTGCCGAATGGGATACCGAGAAGAACGCTCCTCTATTGCCGACGCTGGTCGCCCCGGGAACGGTGAGAAAGGCCTGGTGGCGCTGTCCCAAGGGGCACAGCTACCGTGCCGCCATCTCATCCCGCGCGGGTGGTGGAACAGGCTGCCCATTCTGCGCAGGGCAAAAGGTCATACAGGGCGAAAACGACCTCGCTACCCAATACCCGCAGCTTGCCGCGCAATGGGACGCTGCGAAAAACGGCACTCTGACGCCGGAGGCAGTGACTTCCGGCTCCAACCGCCGCGTGTGGTGGCGCTGCGAAAAGGGACATTCCTATCCGGCTGTTATAGCTCACCGCGTGCGGAGTGGAAGCGATTGTCCGTATTGATCCAACCACAAGGTTCTGCCCGGCTTCAACGACCTCGCAACGATAGAGCCGGTCGTTGCCTCGCAATGGCACCCGACGCGCAACGGCAGCCTTACACCGCAGCAGGTGACGCCCGGCAGCCGCCGCAAGGTCTGGTGGCTCTGCGATAAGGGTCATGCGTGGCGGGCGGTCGTCAACAGCCGCACGGGAAAACAGCGCTGCGGCTGTCCGATCTGCGCAGGCAGACCATTGGACCGATGCACAGCAATTTTAAGTGAACCTCCGGCGGAGCCGGTGAAATAAGTGCCCAAACCGCGGGGAGCCGCGGAAAAAATACAGTAGGAGGACCAAAATGAAACGCAAAATCTTATCCCTCATTCTTGTGTTCGCCATGACAGTCAGCCTGTTCACGGTCGGCACAGGAGCGGTCGAGCCGACCTACGGCGACACCGCAGGCCATTGGGCCGAAAGCTCCATCGAACGCTGGAGCGGCCACGGCATCATCCAGGGCAGCAACGGTCAGTTTGACCCCAACGGTCAGCTCACTTGCGCGCAGCTCGCGACCATCCTCGCGAAGCTCCTCAAGCTGCCCGCCGCGAAGGACGCGGGCTTCACCGACAACACGGCGGATGCCTGGTACTATGATGCCATCAACCGCTGCGCGGCTGCCGGCATCCTCAACGGCAACGGCGACGGCACCGTGACGCCCGAAGCGCCCATCACCCGCGAGCGTGCCATGGTCATGCTGGCCCGCGCGCTCGGCATTGAGCCGATCCGCAAGCCCGACCTGACCAAGTACACCGACGCCGCGCAGGTCTCCGCCTACGCGCAGGGCTACGTTGCCGCGCTCATTGAGGCCGGTATCGTGGGCGGCGTGACTGCCGACCAGCTGGCTCCTCAGAACAACATCACCCGCGCAGCCACCGTCACGATCCTTGACCGCGCCATCGGCGTTTACGCGGACAAGGACGGCATGACCGTCAACGCCAAGGACGGCGAACTCGTTCTCGTCGTGGCGAAAAATGTCAAGGTGATCAACGCGCCCGAGGGCACGAAAATCGTAGTCGCGGACGGCGCGACCGGCCTGACCGTCAACGGCAAGTCCGTCTCCGACGACCAGACCTACATCGTCCCCAAGACCGAGCCTGCTAAGCCGTCCGGCGGCAGTTCCGGCGGTTACAGCCACAGCCACAGCTATAATGCGACTACCCACAAGTGCTCCTGCGGCGAGTTCGACCCCGCAGTCGTTGCGACCATCGGCAATACCAACGGATACCTGACGCTGAAGGAAGCTGTCGCGGCTGTTGAGGACGGCGGAACGATCAAGCTTATCAAGGATGCTGTTGGAAGCAGTATCGGAACTTATAAGACTCCCAAACAAGCTGACGCCAACGGAGACCCCCAGATCGCGGCAAAGGGCTTCACCATTGATTTTGGCGGTCATACCTATACGATCAACAACCCAGCGTCGGGCTCCGAGGGCTATGAATCCCAAGGCATCCACCTTGAGAGAACAAACAGCATAATCCCTAACGTCACGTTCCTGAACGGTAAGATCGCTGTCGATGCCAAGAACGGAAAAGCAATTACCATGCTGGTCCAGAATTACTGCAACTTGACCCTGATCGACATGGTCGTTGATGGCAGCAATCTAAGCGATGCTTATTACAAAATCGGTAACGAACTGGTTCTGGGCGCCAACTATACGCTGTCCAACAACAGCAAAGATGGGGCAAAAACGCTAATCCAGAATACCGAGATTATTGCCCGCAGCGGAGAAAATCACGTTGCGTTCGACTCTGATAAAAAATCCGATGTAACCGTCAAGGGCAACAGCATTATCCGCGGCAAGTTTGAAGTTGTCAAAAACGCCTCTCTTGTTATTATTGGCGGTACGTTCAGCAGCGACCCGAGCGCCTATGTTCCCGAAGGCTATGTAGCAACAAAGAGCGCGACCGAGGAAATCTGGACGGTTGGCGAAGGTTCCACTCCCCTTGTTGCAGAAATCAACGGTGTGAAGTACATCAGTCTTGCCAAGGCTCTTGCTGCGGCCAAGAACGGCGACACCGTGAAGCTGACGCAGGATATCACGCCCGACGAGCGCATCGTGGTCACCG
>OKSD01000718.1_pt1 | contig 35650 bp, 40 predicted proteins | sample 1601221 | NCBI WGS metagenome assembly OKSD01 (sample SAMEA3541550, study PRJEB24748) | human gut metagenome | biome: human gut; feature: human-associated habitat; material: faeces | place: China | collected 2012
CGAAGCGTGTAGTTATAGTGGGCTATAACCGGAAGCCTTTCGGTTTCTTGGATAGCGTATCATTCTTCTTTCTGACGGATTGCATTTGCTCTTTTCCATCAGCCATGCGCTTCTGCAAATACTCGTTCAGGTCTTTGCATCCGCAGTAGATTTGGGAAGCGTCCCGTATATGCCGGGTGTTGTCGTATTCCTTGCGGATCTGCTGCAGGGCTTCCATTCCTGCACGGTCATTGTCAAAAAAACAGTGGATGCGCTCATAGCTTCCCAAGGGGTAGAGTGCCTTGGAAACATTGGCAACAGAGTTCAGAACCATGTAATCCTGCCTGTCGAAGTCAGGGTGTTGCGGACAGTTTTCGAGCCGTAGGGTCAGAAATGAGAGGTAGTCCATAAATCCCTCGAAAACGAAACACGTGCCCTTTGGCTCTCCCGACTGTCTGATGTGGGATATTTCCTTCGGTGCGATACAGCCCTTGAAATATCGGTTGCGGATTTCGTAACCGCCCGACATGTTGGGAAACGCAATGGCGAAGTACCGTTTGCCGTTGTGCGTAAACCACGCTTCCTTGCATTCTCTTTTCGCCAGTGCCGGATTTATCCCCCTTTCCTGCAAGTAAGCGAGCAAGGCAGGAGAAGAAAGCGGCACGATTTCCAACTGTTGGAAACTCGGCTCTGTAAAGGACTGCTTGCGAAAAGAGAAAGAAACGGGGCGCACGTGCGGTGCCTGTTCCTCTATGCGTTTCAAAAGGTACGGCACGCTGTCCGTTGCATAGAGGTGCGAAGCCAGTGCGATGATGTTGCCGCCCTTGCCGAGCGCAAAATCGTACCATTGGTTCCGCTCGGTGTTCACCTTGAACGATGCTTCGGTTTCCTCCCTGAACGGCGATTTGTACCAAAGATTGATGCCCTGCCGCTTCACCGGGCTATATCCCAAACTGTGAAGAAACTCTTCCAGCCTGATTTGTTTTGCTGTCTGTATATCCATAAATGATTGTCTTTAACGGTTATTGTTTGTTTTTCTTTTCGCCAGTACTTATTGGTTACTGGCTGCATAACCACTTCACTTTATTGTCGTATATATAGGATACGGCTTAAAGTGAAGCGGTTTGATGTGTCCCCACAACCACTTCGCTTTATCCTAATATATAGGCCCGGAGAATAAAGTGAAGTGATTGCAGGAAGCGTGTCAATAGTGGAAATCCGGTTCGTACCTGTACTTCCTGCCGTTTTCCTGTACTATCATCCGCTTGTTCTTCAACACTGTGATGAGTTTGACCAGCTTGTTGTCGCTTAACGGAACACCCACCAAGGCATACGACTCTTTCAATGCTTTGCCCAGTTCCTTATATCCGTATTCGTCCTGCAACGAAAATGCTGCTTCCAGTGCTATCCGGTGTTGTTGCTCGGAAATGTCCTTGCAGGCATCAAACCTTTCGCCTTGGGGTCTGCCGGGTGCTTTGGCTTCTGTCTGGTAATCCTCTATCAGTTCAGGCAATGCCCTGTCATTGATACGGAAGGCAAACGGTTCGAAGTCCATCGCACGGATGTGCATGGCGGAAACCTTGCTTATGTCCCCGTTGCTCTTGTCCTTTTCAACGAGCAGCACGGTTTCAGCCTTGTTGTTCAGTTCCGTGCCGATATGTCCCCTCGCGTTCTCATCGCCCTTGTTCTGGTGGAGTATCGTGTGGATATGTATCTGCCTGTCGTCCGTCCACTGCATCAGTTTCGATATGATGCGTGTCGATTCGCTGGGACTGTTGATGTCATACACCATGTCACGGATACCGTCTATCACCACCAGACCAAGGTTCGGCGTATGGTAGATTGCCTGTTCGACAATCCTTATGCGCTGCTCCGGCGTATATTTCCGCAGGGCAAGGAACTCAAGGTTCTCGTTGTCCCTGTCATCGGGCAGCCCTGCCATGCGCATGATGCGTTCCATCACATTCAGGCAGTGGTGAGGGCTTTGTTCCGTATCAACGTAAAGTACTTTCCGCTTGGCTTCGGGAAGTTCAGCCGCATACCGGAGTACCGTGCCGTTCTTCAATGCAGCAGCCACGATAGCCGACACATTGAATGTCTTCTTGCTTTTGGCCTTTCCGATGGATGCGCTGAAATTTCCCAGCGTGCCGATAACGGAACCTTTCACGCTGAGGATTTCGGGCGCTTTCTCGTATTTTCCCGACAGGCTCAACCGTGAGGCTTGCCAGAGGATTACCGCCTGTTCGTCCGATATTTCCCGGATGTCTTTCATATAGTCCATAGCAATGCCTCCCATTACTTGCGTCCACCAGTTTTCTTTCCTGCCAGTTCAAGGGCAAGTTCCGCATCCACGATAATCTTGCGTCCTATCTGGGTGATAGCCTTGTCTATCCTTCCGCTTTTCTTTATGCGGTTGGCGGTAGGCAGGCTGCACCCGAACAGTTTGGCTATGCCGAGTATTCCGTACACATATTTCCTGCTTGTGTCCGTTACGGGCTGCGGCTGCGCTTCCGGCTGACCGGATGCGTGCCTGCTTAACATGATGAACTCTTCGCCTGTCATCTGCCAGACGGGTTTGGATAATAACTCTTGTAGATTTTGCATGGTTCTACTTTTTTTGATTCAACAATCAGCCCTGCGCACTGGCTGTTATTTCTGTTCTCGAACGATGCAAAATTAGGTAGAGTTATGGGTGGTAAGGATGGGGACGGTATAATCCGAATATCGCTGTATCTTATTGAATATCAGAAAATAAAAATACCACTCAAAAATTAATTTGAGTGGTAAAAGTGGAACTTTCGTAAAATATCAGGATATGTCACCGATTATCTGAATATATGTTCCATTTCTTTAGCGAATTTCTGGTTGCTGTCACTCGGAAAATCGGAAACAGGCTCCTTGTACTTTGACTTGTAATAGCTGTCGTCAATATCCAGCAGTTCCAGTATTCCGGCTTTCCATTTTTCCCTGTCCTGTTTGGAGAGTTTCTCGCCCATCAGAAATATCAGATAGCATACACGTATTTTCTCTCTCGGTTTGATTTTCAGCTTGCAGTTACAAGGGTGCAGGTTCATGTTGGCATAAAAATCCGGTGCGGAAATTTCCTCGAACTGTTCTCCAACACATACCTCATGAATGAGCGAAAGCAATTTCATGCTGAAATACTCTTGTTGTTCATCCGCCGTTTCCTGCTGGCTGACCGGTTTGCCCGGCTCGTCCTGTCGTTTCCCGTCAGGAATGTATTTCTTCAATATATCCAGAAAAAGACAGCTTTGGCGGTATATGTCCGCACAACGGTTCTTCATATATTGGAATGCCTCCTTTCTTGTTGCCTTTTGCTGGTCATAGAGTTCATTCAGTTTGGCTCTTTCCTTGTCATATTCAGCCTTGCAGCGTTCATATTCTTTTTCAGCCTGTTTTTCCTCTTCGGCAGTATGTTCCCTGTAGCCAATGGAATCATACCTGTTGTTGGCTTCATTCAGCGGTTTGCTTAGGCTCCTTGTTACATCCAGTTGGGCTTCAATTTCAAGGGAATACCTTTCCATGTGTCGATAGCAAGCACGCTCTACGGCACTATCACTCAACGGGCACACCTCATAAGCCTGTATGCTCTTTTCAATTTCGGTTTTCAAGCTGTTGAGTATCAAGGTGTATTGTTCTTTTTGCCTGTCAAGCACCAGTTCAAGGATAGCAGCCTCAAAAGCCTTCATGTCATTGTATTCCAGACAGAAATCGGAAATGAATTTTTGCCTGTCAAAAGAGAAAACGCGATTGTCTATATAGTCCCTGTATATTCTGTTGAGTTCTCCGTATCGGGGTATCATCGTCTGTATCTTGTCTGCCATAGGTGTCCTACTTTTGTTTGTTCTTTTCATTGTCAAGAAGCATCGTCAGTTCTTCTTCCACCTGTTCTATGCTCGGCAACGCCGATTTCAGGTTCTCCGGCACAGCCTTGCTGAGCTGATAATCGCTGATGCCGATAGGTTGGTCATAGCCTGTCAGTGCATATTGCGCGACAATCTCATCCTTGCCCTTGCACAACAGCAGTCCGATGGTCTTATTGTCGTTCTCTCCCCTCAACTTGTCATCCACTACATTGATGTAAAAATTCAACTGTCCTGCATATTCCGGTTTGAACGGGGTCGCTTTCAGTTCCACAACTACGTATGCATGGAGCTTTATGTTGTACAGAATCAGGTCGGTATAGAAATCGCTGTCGCCAATCTGGAAATGTTTCTGCCTTGCGACAAAGGCGAATCCGCTGCCCATCTCCAGCAGATAACGGGTGACGTGCTTCACCAGTTGTTCCTCTATGTCCCTTTCGTCTGCACGTTCTTTGGCTCCCGCCAAATCAAAGATATACGGGTCTTTCAACAGGTAGTTGGCAAGGTCACTTTGTGGTGCAGGAAGCGTGGTGGTAAAATTATTGACCTTGCGGCTGTTAATTTGCCTTTCGTACAATTTGCTTTCAATCTGCATTTTAAGGACATTGCTGCTCCAGCCCATTTCCACGGATTGCTTCATATACCAGTACTCCACGCCCAACGGAAGCGAACTGTTGAGCATGACCATTTGGCTTGCCCAATTAATTCTTGCCACAGGCGATGCAAGGAACAGTTTTTCTATATCTCCGATGTCTGTTCTATAAATGGCAGATACGGTTTTTGCCACATTCTGAATTTGCGCAGGAACTTCCTGCGTAAATTCTAATTCTCGAAAATCAACTGATTGTATTTGCGCAGTAAGCTCCTGCGTAAATTGCCCGTTGTTTAATTTCAAGACTTCATCTGTTACATTCCGTATGTTTGGAAGCGACAGCCTTGCATCCGTTTCAATAAAACATCGTAGTACGCTCAATGGATACGACCTTGCGAATTGGCACATATAAGTAAGGTTGCGTTCCGAATATCCTTTCTTTTCGGGATAATTGAACCGTATCGCTTGCGCCAGTTTCTTGATGACCTTGCCGCCCCAGCCTTGCAGGTTCTGATGGTACAATATGTAATTGCCCATCTTCCAGTAATGGAACAGCATCTGCGCATTGGCGGCACTGATGAGCCGGACTTGCGCCTGCTCTATTTCTGACCCGATGGCATTGACAAAAGCCTCGAAACTTCTTTTCTCTATGTTGTTGTCGTTGTTGCTCATTGTTGTATGTTTTGAAAGTCACAAAGGTAAGCCCAATAACAGGCATTTCATGAAACTTGCTGATTGTTTTTACAGTTGGTTGAATTTATTCATTGCATTTGCCTTGATGTCATCTGCTATGTCAATATAAGGTTTCATAGCCTTGTAGTCGCTATGCCCCGTCCATTTCATGACTACCTGTGCTGGGATACCGAGAGCCAAGGCGTTACAAATGAATGTCCTTCGTCCGGCGTGAGTGCTTAACAGTGCGTATTTGGGTGTCACTTCATCTATACGCTCATTTCCTTTATAATATGTTTCCCTTACAGGCTCGTTGATTTCAGCAAGCTCGCCCAACTCTTTCAGATAATCATTCATTTTCTGATTGCTGATGACTGGCAGTGCCATGTTGTTCTCAAAGTGAATGTCCTTGTATTTTTCAAGTATGGCTTTGCTGTATTTGTTCAGTTCAATGTTCAGGCTGTCTGCCGTTTTGACGGTAGTAACTTCTATGTGGTCGGATTTGACATCACTTCGCTTCAAGTTACGCACATCTGAATACCTTAGACTTGTGAAACAACAGAACAGGAAAACATCCCTGACACGTTCCAGATATTGTTTGTCTTTGGGTATCTGATAGTCTTTCAGTCTATTCAATTCGTCCCATGTCAGAAAGATTACTTTCTTTGAGGTGGTTTTCAATTTCGGCTTGAATGTATCGTATGCAATGTTTTGGTTATATCCCTTTTTGAAACTCCATCGCAGGAACCATTTGAGGAATCCCATTTGTTTACCGATGGTACTGTTTCTCATGTCTTTCTTGTCACGCAAGAAGTTTACATACTCGTTTAGTCCGAACTCATCGAAATACTCAAAAGTTACATCTTCTTTGAACTCTTTCAGGTGATTTTTTACGGCTGCAAATTTTTCGTATGTGGATTCTGTCCAGTTGTTCTGATTACCACATTCCTTAACAAACTCATCAAAAACCTTCCAAAGACTTATTTTAGTATCTCCTTGTTGCTCTTCACTGCCATTTTTCATTCGCAGATTGAATGCTTCTTTCAACTGTTGGGTGGTCGGCATGGTTTCCTGTACCTCAAATTCTTTGAACACGTTTTGAATTTCGGCATAGTATCTTAGCAAATCCGCATTGATTTCGGATGCGCTTTGCTTCAATTTATTGGTACATCCGTTTTTTACACGCTGCTTGCCCGCATCCCACTTGGCTACATCAATGCGGTAGCCGGTTGTAAACTCGATGCGGTGGCTTGCGTATATGACACGCATACGGATGGGTACGTTCTCCACGATTGGAACGCCGTTCTTTTTGCGGCTTTCAGGTGCAAAAATGATGTTTCGTTTGATGTTCATGACTGGGTGTATTTGAAATTCTGCACCCAAATATACACCCAAAAATTGAAATAGCGAGCGATATTCGATAATATTTAGATTTAATTATGATTGTAATAAGTTGGTTATTATTAGGCATTTGCAATTGTGTGATATTTTGAGATAGCACAGGTTCAAGAGCCTGTCTCTCCGCAGAACCCCGAAGACAAAAAGGGGTCAAAGTATGACAAATCCCGTAAAATCAAGGTTTTGCGGGATTTTTTATTTCTCTTCTCGGACACCCGAAAGACACGAAAAAGCCCCGTTCGGACAGAGTACCGTTACTAAATCGTTACTGAAAACAGACGATTGATTTTAGTAACGATTTTCGATGCAAGTCGTTGATTTGTCGCTTATTGTCCTCAAAGTGTCTGCTCATAACCCAATTATTAACCGTTCCTTTGCGCAAAAGTAAAAGGAACACAAGAAGGAGGTATTATGAGCAAGAGTACATTCAGGATTCTTTTCTACATTCGGAAGAATCAAGTGAACAAGGAGGGCAAGGCGGGGATTATGATCCGGCTGACCGTAAACGGAGAAATCGCGCAATTCAGTTCCAAGCTGGACGTGGAACCCGATTTATGGGACGTAAACTCCCAGAAAATGCAGGGCAATTCCTTGAAAGCACGCCAGCTTAATTCCCTGCTGGAAGATGTGCGGACGACATTGAAAAATCACTATCACGACATCGAGGTACATGAAGCGTATGTGACGGCGGAAAAGGTACGCAACGCCTTTCTGGGTATCACGTCGCGGCAGCAGACCCTATTGGAACTGTTCCGCTCGCACAACGAAGACGTGAAGAAATTGGTCGGTATCAGCAAAAGTGCGGCGACTTACGCCAAATACGACCGTTGTATGCGGCGTCTGGAAGCATTCATGCAATCCAAGTACCGGATCAAGGACATCGCCCTGAAAGAAATTACCCACGTGTTCATCACGGATTTTGAAACCTATCTGCGCACGGAATGCGGCTGCAATGAAAATACGTCGGCCAAGTTCATGCAGACATTCCGCATGATCGTTATCGTGGCGAAAAATAACGGCTGGATTTTCGCCGACCCGTTCGTCAATTACAAAATCCGTCTGAAACGGGTGGACAGAGGCTACCTGACGGAACAGGAGCTGCAAAAAAATCTGAAAAAGAAATTTACCTGCAAACGGCTGGAACAGGTGCGCGACGTGTTCATCTTCGCGTGCTTTACATTTGTTGCACTAACCAATGTGTGTCTGATTATCAATAAATTGCAAACCAATAATAGAAGTATAGGTAATGGTTTAGAAACCACCTGTCTTCATCATTTTGCATGATTCTCAATCATTTCAAATAGCTCAATGCGAAGATAATACTATTGCTTGAATTAGCCAAATTCCGATTGTCAAATCCATCTAAATTCAGCGAATTACGGGCTATGATTGCTTGAATTTATATTTAAGTCCATACTCTTCTAATTTACTATATAGTGTTGTCCTGCCTATTCCAAGCAGTTCGGCGGCGATACTCCGGTTTCCGTTTGCCTGTTTCAAGGCACGTAATATCCGTTCCTTTTCTTCCATATCATTGTGTAGGGCAAAGCTGACGGGTGAAGTCGGCTTCGTCCCGGTAAGTTCCAGATGCTCTTTCGCTACCATCCCTTCCTGAGCCTGCAATACCGCTCCCATGATTTTCTGCCGAAGTTCTCGCACATTACCCGGCCAGGCATGGGTCAGCAACGCTTTCCGGGCTTCGATACTGAATCCGCTCACATTACATTCCAGTTCCTTGTTGGCTACCTCGCGGAAGAATTCTGCCAATGGCATGATGTCCTCCTGACAGTCGCGCAACGGTGGCACGGTTATCTCGAAGTCGTGCAGACGGTACAGCAAATCCTGACGGAAACGCTTCTCGCCCACTGCCGTCTCCAAGTCCTCGTTGGTGGCGGCGATGATGCGGACGTTGAAACTCCTGTCTGACTTGTCACCGACCGGGCGATACCGTCTTTCCTGTATGGCACGGAGCAACATCTGTTGCGTTTCCATTGCGAGATTGCCCACCTCGTCTAAGAATAATGTGCCGCCTTCCGCTTCATGGAAGTATCCTTTCCTTGCACAGTCTGCACCCGTGAACGAGCCCTTGATGTGTCCGAAGAATGCCGATGGTGCAAGTTCTTTGGTCAGTGAACCACAATCCACCGCAACGAAAGGCTTGCCCGCCCGTTTGCTCTTGTTGTGCAGGTGGTGAGCGATATGCTCCTTTCCCGTGCCGTTCTCGCCGAATATCATCACGCTCATGTCCGTACCGGCAACAATCTTTATACGGTGCATGATTTTCTGAAAGGCAGAACTTTCACGGGGGAATACGGGCATACGTATGAATCCGGCTTGACGCTCTTTCTCTATGGTACGTATCTGCGGGACAAGTTTGTTTTCTAAAAGTTGTTTGGGGATATAGTCTATCGAGCCGAATTTCATACTTTCTACGGCGGTAGGCACTTCGGCGTAGTCTGTCATGATGAAGAATGGCTGCATCATTCCCTCCTTGCGCATCCAGCGCAACAGTTCGATGCCGTTGCCATCGGGCAGACGCAGGTCGGAAACAACAATGTCATCATCCGTTGCCTGTTTTAGATGTTGCTTGGCTGTCGATAAGCGATAAGCCTGTACGGTGCGGTAACCATCCCGTGCCAACAAATTGCAGACATACTCGCAATACACGATGTTGTCCTCCACCACGATAATTCTTGTACTATCCATTTTTGAATTTTCTCCTTTCTTCTTTTGCCAGCCGGATTATCTCCGTTCCCATGTCCAATATGAGGGTTACGGCATGGTTTAACGCATTATCATCAAGCGTTGTCCCATTATGAAGTAATCCATAAAGTCCCCTCAGAGGTTGGTCGGCACGGAGTATTTCCCATGAACTGCGCAGATGATGTGTCAGGGCATCCAACTTTGGCAGGTCTTTTTGTGTTGCCGCATCCCGGACAGCCTGCATTTCCTTTTCAGTTTCAGCTATCAGTTTCTCCAGCATGACGGCTTCATTTCCGTAGGACAACAAGGTAGAAAAGTCCGGTTTCCCACAGGGCGTCGCTTTCATGGAACATCTGTCAGAAGCCTCCATCAGTTCCGATATGGAGAACGGCTTGAACAGGCATCCGGCAAAGCCCCGCTCTATGAGTTCCTCCGCATTGCAACTGCCCGAAGCGGTTGCCACGACCACCGGGATTATTTTGGAATTGCCCACGTTGGATGAGCGCAGCAGCTCCAACAGTTCAAAGCCGTTTGTATCGGGCATTTTTAAATCTGCCAGTAACAAACCGTATTCTTTCCGGCGTATCAGTTCCATCAGTTCCGCGACATCTGTACAGATGTCGCAGTGTATTCCCTCTTGGGCGTACATTTCTTTCAGCATCAGGAGAAGCACCTCGTCGTTGTCGATGGCTACGACTTTGAGGTTCTTCTTTTTCCTGTGGATATAAGTCTGCATTTCTTGCTCCGGCACTTCCTCGGCTTCCTGCATGGGTATCTCCACCGTAAAACGACTTCCTTTGCCTTTCTTGCTTTCCAAGCGGGTTTTTCCGTGAAGCATTGTTACGATATTATGCACGATGGCAAGCCCTAGCCCGAAGCCATCTTTTACGGCTGCATTTGAAAGACGTTCAAACGCTCCGAATATTTGTAGCTGTTCCTCTTCGGTCATACCGGTTCCTGTATCCTCAACCACAAGTGTCAATATGCCGTTGTCGTAATCCGTTGTCAGGAACACACCGCCTTTCTCCGTAAACTTGACGGCATTTGACAGCAGGTTGTTTCCAATTTGCAGGATGCGTTCCTTGTCGGTCAATACAATGGCATCACTTCCATCCTTCACCGTCAGAGACAATTCCTTGCTCATTGCAATGGGCGTGAATTCCGTTTCAAGGGTATGCGTAATTGTAGAAATGCGGCAAGGGGACAGTCTGGGCTGTTCCTTGCCGTTGTCCAAGCGAAAGAAGTCCAGTAAAGTATTGAGCATAATGCGCATACGTTCGGAAGATTCCTGTATGTTTTCGATGAAATGCACATTGTTACCTTTGCTAAACTCTTTCTGCAACAATTCGGTATAACCGGTTATTGCTGCCAACGGTGTGCGCAGCTCATGGGTAATAGTATGCACCGCTTTTTTACGGGATGCTATCAGTGTTTCGTTTTCTTGTACACTTTTATTGAGTTGTTCAATCAACTTCTCCTGTCTTTCTTTTGTTTTTTCTTTCACCCGAATGTCCCTTTGGATAATCCAATAAGATACCATAAGCAGGACAATGACACTAATAATCAAGATGGTTACAATAACCGCAGAGCGTTCATACGATTCTTTTATGTGCTGTTCCTTGTTTTGAAATGCCGTTTGTGATTGTTCGTCCAACTCTTGAAGCAGAGTAGATAATTTGCTGTTCAGTTCCTTATTCTGCACACACAGGCTGTCCGTATTGTCGCTTATCTGCTGTTGTCGTGAAATCAACTGTCTGTTAAGAGCATGAAGCAGATTGGACTGCATAGGGACTTGCACGGTTTCTTTAGCTCCGAAAAATCCTGCTATGCCTTTCTTTTTACGGGTTACAGTACGGAAACTTGTAGCCTGCTCTGTAACAAGAGGCAACTGTTCCAGCAGCAAGCTGTCTTGCCGTTGATGGATTTTCATCGTGTGGAACAAGTGTTCTTCTTTGTTTGCCAACAGAACACGGAAAGTGTTAATCTGATTGAACGAGATAAATTCGCCATAATCCCGTTGCAAAATTTGTAAGAGACTATCGACTTTTTGCCGCCGCAACTGATACTTTTGGAAGTCTTCCTCGTCCCATGTAATCGCGGATTCCCCCAAAGTGGCAAGAATTGTAATATGCCGATGAGCGGCATTTATCGTTTGATTCGCCTCTCGGATTTGGGTGGCTTCCAATTCGATTTTATGAACTCTACCACGCTCATGCAGCATGGTAGCAGCCATACTTCCGATGACTGCTATCAATATGATGTAACCCAAAAGTATCCTGTGTTGCAGTAATAATCTCATATTAGTATGTGGAAAACTCCTTGTGTGTTAATTCAATTTACTTTTCAACAACCAATCATCAAGCAAATCAGCCAATTCAGCATTATTCAAATCCTGCATCAAGAAATGCGTATTGCCATAGATGCCGATTTTAGGAAGTTCTACTAATGTGGCATTTCCTCCATGTCGGTTGATAGCTTCGACGAACTTGCGGGCCATCTGAAGGCGGACGCGCCAATTTTCATCACCGAGATTCTTGGAGGGTGTTTCGGGAATGTAATCTCCGAAATAAAGAATAATCGGAATTTCCGTGAGTCTTTTGAATTGCTCCATCGAAACAGCTATCCCAGCTACACCGCCGGTTAAGCCATCGATACGTTCAGGAACTTCGTCTTCAGGAAACACGAACCCGCCCGGCTCATAGGAAGCGACACCTTTGACCTCTGAATTTTGCATCGCAGACATCCAGCCGGAAAACCCTCCGGCAGAATGGGTTACGAGAATATGGTCGCCGATGCGTTCGGACAATGCTCCGAGTGCGGGAACATCTAATTGATGGTTGCTTAAATCGGGGGTCATTTCGCGGAAGAACTGCGAAAGAGAAGTCGAATCTTTCGGGAACTGCACGCCCTCGTTATAATTCGGCCATACGCCGATACGCCAGATGTCGAACCAAAACATTTCGTCGGCCACAGGCTTGGCTGTCGTTGTTGCTGATGTCCGTCCTGCCCGTCCACGACCGGGAAGATCAACCACGTAACTGCTCCAGCCACGGCGTAACATCAACGTGGCGAAACCTTCTCTACCGTCGGGAGTCATTTGCCAGCATACACCCGAACCTCCGTAACCGTGAACATAGACTAACGGTAATTTCTTGCTGTCGGCAGGAATCTGAAAATCCACAAAGGCATGGTCGGCCCGATAGCTTTGTCCGGTTTCTTCCTGCTCCGCCCATCCGACGAATTTACTGTTGTCATATTCCCCCAATCTTTGTATAGTTTGCCCGCCTACCGAAAAATGTCCTTGTCGGGCAATCGTTATATGCTGCGCTTGGGCGACTCCTGCAAATAGCAGGAGCAACACCCCTAAAATAATCTTTTTCATTTCTGTTTTACTATTTGTTCCAATATGTTACGCAATGGTTCCGAATAAGATGTTCCGAGATTCATTTCCACGATATTCAATAATGCCGAAAGTTGTTCGGCTGTAACGCCGAGATGTAGGCATATCGCTGCATGGCTCCTGAACATCGGCTCAACGCCGCCGACACCGGCAAGAATGGAAACTGTTGCGAGCTCGCGTTCCCGATAGGTCAGCAGGTCTCTCTCAAAAATGTCTGCAAAAAGATGTTCTTTCAAGAAGCGTTCGATAGCAGGTGTAAATATTGCATAACCTGCTTTGGGGGCATCGACGGAAGTACCCGATATTTCGGCAAGTATATCCCGTCCCCGTTCGTAGCGGGTTCTATTGTCGTTCATTTCAGTAACTTCCCGACCGACAACATCGTTTATCCCGTTCGCTCTCCGCTCGTCCACGACCTGCATAAAGGTTTGTATCGCCCGCAAGCTACGCGGAAACCCACAATAAGCGTAAGCGTGAATCAATACCTCGTTTATTTCATTGATGGTCATACCTGCCTCCAACGCTCCCGCGAGAGCCGGTTTCAGGTGTTCCAAATCTCCCTTTCCGGTATAGGATGCCACCGCTACAATGGCTTGTTCGCGTGCGGCCAATATACTGTTTGCCTTCGCATAACGTTTTTCCGCTTCAGTCGTAGCTTCCTGATATTGGCTGTCGCTGACGGGATCAAGCCATACTGCCGCATTTATCTGCGGGTTGGTCGTAATGGCGATATGCGCAAACCAACTGTCCGGTGCTGCCCCGTGCCAATGCACCACGTCAGGGGCTATCTCCACGATGTCGCCCGGAAACAACCGGCGGGCGGGTTGTCCTTTTTCCTGATAATACCCGATACCGGCTGTCGCAATCAATATCTGACCGGCTTTATGCGAGTGCCAACTGTTGCGGCATCCCGGTTCAAAAGTTACATTTGACATAGAGACATGAAGTTCCTTCTGCTCACTTAAAGGAGCAAGCCATACATCACCTGTAAAATTGGGGGTTGAAGATAGTTTTTCGCCAAGCGGATAAGGTTGGCGAAAAGTTTTTTCTGGATTATTCTGCGCCATTGCTCCAACGGATAGCAGTAATAATGCTGTAATAGCCAATGATTTCATATTACTCTGATTTTTAATGTTTTCACTGCAAAGTTAGATAGAGAATAGGAATCCGGCGATACAAAAAAATCGGTAAAAACTGCAATTTTTACCGAAAATACAAGAGGAAGATAAATATGGTTATTCCCTATAGTCCGTTGGGTTCAATCCTAAATTACGTTGCACGTACCGACTGAAATAGGCAGGTGATGAAAAGCCGAACATATCGGAAATCTGGACGAATGTCAGTGATTTGTCGCGAAGCAAGCGAGATATTTCAAGTATCGTATAGCGGTTAATCCAATAGTTGGCGGCATAACCGCTCACTTTTTTCGATACCTCAGAGAGATATTTTGATGTAACGCACAAACAATCGGCATAATAGGTTACTTCCCGATGTTCACGGAATGAGCCATTTTCCAACATCTTCAAAAAACGGCTCATAATGGAGGCGTTTTGCGTGGAAATATCACTTTCTCCGTAAATACGGGCATGGAAGTCAAAGAAATCAAGAATGGCAGTCTGCATGGAATTAATCAGTATTTCACGATAAAAGCGATGTTCTGTATCCTTAATCCTCGCTTCCAATATCTCGAAATCACGACGGCATATAATCTGTTGTTCCGGTGTAAGGTGCATAACCGGATTAAGAAAAAGAGCTAATTGCCCTTTCATTCCGTAGTTGCTTTGAGGCGTACATAATTCGATAAAGCCGGGCTTTGCGTAGATTATTTTGCATTGAAAATCATCCGACGGCTCCATTTTTTCAATCATCTTCCGTTTACGGATAATAGACAAATCACCGGTGTGCAGATCAAAGTCCCGTTCATTAAAACGATAACGACACGAGCCTCCCAAACAAAGCAAATGAGCCAGATATTCTTCTTCAGAATCAGTTCTCACAATACCAAGTTTACCAACAACAAGTATGTCTCTTTGTTTATCCATACAGCTTACACAAATTATTCGCAAAGGTAATAAATTAAACTTGAATCATATAGATTATTTCTTAGTTTAACTCCCTGTCCCACTATTATATGCTATTCCACCATGCCAATTTCCTGTAACCAGTTCAAAATACCATCGCGGGAAGTCGCCGTATTATTACGGGAAATGCTGTAACCATTTACCATTGTTGCGTTAGGCTCTAACCCTGCAATATCCTCCAAGGTCCCAGACCAACCGCTACCTCCGTGCGTAGAAAACGGGATAATGGTTTTTCCGTCGAAATCATACTTGTCGAAGAAAGAATACATGGCCATCGGCATCTGATACCACCAGATAGGATAACCGATGAAAACAACATCATAATTGTCGAAATTTTCAATGTTTGTTGCAAGTTCAGGATGTATGTTATTCTGACGTTCCTGATTTGCCTGACTTGCCAGATCATCGTAATTTTCTGGATAAGGCTGTAAGGTCTGAATCCGAACCATATCTCCTCCCGTAGCTTCATTGATGATGGTAGCCACGTATTGGACACTGCCGTAAAGTTCCCCGTTCACGGTTACTCGGCTGGCAGAAGTTACCGCATCCACATTGTTAGGAAGCGGTTGGGAGAAATAGGCTATCAGAATCTTATGATTTGTTCCCGGAACAACTTCTTCCATATCCTGATTTCCATTGCCAGTATCCGGTTCGTCATTCGAGCAGGCAACAACAAGGCATATAGTGCCTGCCAATAGTGCGAGTGCATAAAGTACCTTTTTCATAATTCTTTATTTTTAATCATTTTAACAACTTGATTTCTTTCAGCCATGCTTCAATGCCTTTCGTGTTTTTATCCACGGCTCCGAATCCTTTCCGATGCTCGGCGGCAGGTGTCAGTTCTGCGATTTTAGCCAGTGTTTCATCCCGATAAGTCGAGGCATAGGTACAGAAAGGAATAACTATTTTCCCCTTGAAATCATAACTTTCCGAGAACGTATTGATAATCATAGGGGCTGTATGCCACCAAACAGGACAACCGATGAAGATAACATCGTACTGATCCCAATCCTCGACTTTGTTTTTAATGGCGGGACGTGCATCGGCTTCTTTCTCCGCTTTCGCCACTTCGGTACACGGGGTGTATTCTGTAGGGTATGGCTTTTCTGGCTCGATACGGAATAGAGTCCCTCCAGTGAGTGATACGATATGTCCGGCCACTTTCTGGGTATTGCCGCCCCAACTGAAATAAGCCACCAATATTTTTCCGGAAGATTGTTTATCCGGTGTCGCTTGCGCATAAGCCCCGATATGGAACAAAACGGCAATCAATAAAATTGTGAATCTTAATTTCATAAATCAATCATTTAATTCGTTAAATATTTTTTCCGAGATTATATGCCTCCGTTTCGTATTGGCTGCCTTTTACAGCTCCCTTACGCCCCATGCCCGTTGCCTTGACCATACCCCGCTCCGTGGGATTGGGGAGACACATCACAAAGCCACGAAAACCGTTTATCGCCCAATCTGCCGTACTCTCTTCAGCATCAGCACAAGCGGTCAGATAGAAAAACTCCTTATCTTTCATTTCTCGATAACGCCCGTATGTACGGTCGATAAAGGTTTTCAACTGTCCGGTAATGTTCATGTAATAAACAGGACTTGCCAATACAATCACATCCGCGTTTACCAGCTTATCCACGAGCATCGGGACATCATCCCCGGCCTCATTTGCCCGCTTTCCTACCCGTTGCACGTCCTCTTCCGAGAAATAGCCGATATTATAATCGGCAAGAAACACCTTCTCCACATATCCTCCGGCCTCTTTCGCTCCGCGTGCGAAGGCGTCGCACAATAAATCGGTATTACCTCCTTTACGGGGGCTTCCGGAAATAACCAGCACTCTCTTATGTTCTTTCGGATTGGGCGATGTTTCCGAAAAATTGATATGGTATCCTTCCGGTACACGTTCAGGCTTGCTGTTTCCACAAGAAGCCAAAGCCCCGACAAGGAGGCTTATGGCTATGAATGATACTATTTCACTAACTTTTAGGCTCATAGCTTACAGATTCTTGTTGAAAAAATCCGTCAACTTAACTACGGCTTGTTCCACGTATTCCGGCACAAAGTAAGTTTTGATGTGCGTAGCACCGGGAATAAAGAACAGCTCCTTGTCCGATGTTCCCGTGGCCTTGCTGTAACACAGTTCGGTCATGTAGAACGTGTCCGCGATACTTCCCGCAATCATCAACAACGGTTGGTTGATAAGATACATTCCTTCGCTCGCGTCGAATGCCATAAGATCTACCAGACTGCTTTTGGTGTACTTGAATGTAGAATTGGGGTGCGCGTGGCTTTGCAGGTAATACTCGTATCCGTCACGGTAAAGGTCGAAGGGGAGTTTTGCGGCCTGTTCCGGTGTCATTCCGCTCATGTCGCCGATATATTCGGGTTCCCCGGTTTCCGCTTCTTTCTGACGTGCGGCACAGGCATCGGCAAGACGCTGCTGAACTTCGTTTATCTGCGAATCGAGAAAACCATTACGGCGCACCAGTCCCGTGTTGAACATACTCAACGTGGCTACCGCCTTGAAACGCTTGTCTGTCTGCGCGGCTTTTAACGTATAGCCGCCACCGCCACAGATGCCGAGAATACCGACACGGGCAGGATCGACACCCGGATATTGCGCCAGAATATCGGCAGCACGATGGATGTCTTCGATACGGTTGGCAGGCTTGTCCGTACTGCGCGGTTGCCCTTCACTGGCTCCCTGATAAGCGGCATCAAACGCAAGACAGATATAACCTGCCTCTGCCATACGCTGACTGTATAATCCCGCGACCTGCTCTTTGACGCCACCGTTCGGATGGGCGACGACAAGGGCGGGATAGCTTTTCGCCCGGTCATATCCTGCGGGGGTATAGACATTGGCGGCGATTTTCAGACCGTTCAATTCGTAAGTGATGGAGTGGATACTCACCGCTCCCTCCTTGTTTTCCGTGATAGCACCGTTATAGACCAATCCCCACGGATTACTGTTGTGACTTTTAATTGTTTTGATATCCACGTATGTGAACGGCATTTTCTCTTTCTTTTCCATATTCTCTTGTGCATTTAATGTATTGCATACAGCCATTGTCGCACACAATACGGTTGTGATTATCTTTTTCATTATTATCTATTTATATGTTTTACGGACATTGCAAAGGTAGAAAGGGGCCGGCAATTTCCCCTTACGTTATTTACGGTTGGATTTTCCATTTTTACGGGAAATGTATTTTTCCCAGAATGCGACCGCATCTTTTTCCCAGCCCTCTGCACTCATTCCTATACCCAATCCGAACCCATGTCGCAGATTCGGGAACAGATGAAATTCGGCATCAATGCCTATGGCCTGAAGATTCTCCACCCGCTGACGCATGACCGACGCGCTCGCGATGGCGTCGTTATCGCCGATAACCACATATGTCGGGGGATCGTTGCGCGTATAATCGGAGTGCCCGGTATAACCCATCACGACCGTTGCCGGACGCGGATGTACCGCACTGATGAACCCCTGCGTCCCGTAAGAGCCGAGATAAGCTGCCATACGTGCCCCCGCAGAACCGCCCCAGAGCGAATAGTCGTCGGTCGATACCTGCAACTCTTCGGCATGGCGCATAATAAAGTCGATGGCCCCGGCAAGGTCTTCGCAAGCGACCTGCGCCCCGCCCGTGCGATATTGGATGGAAAAAGCGTTGTAACCCATCTTGCTCAACGCGATGGCAAGCGGAAATCCCTCGTGGATAGCTCCCACATACGAGAAACCTCCACCGGGACACACGATTGCGAACGGTTTGCCGGGTTCTCCCCGAAAAAAGAACACTCCCGTATTGTTTTTCCGGGAATCCGCCTGCTTATCCGCATCCGAATAAATGTCATAAAAGAGCGTGTTCCCGTCATGCACGTAATCGATCATCGTGTTGATGGTTTCGACCGCTCTTTCGCCCGTTATGTAATTATGATACGGGAGCATACTCGCCACATTCTGCAATGTCATATTATCGTTATAGCTCCGCTCTGCCGGGAGTATGAATCGTCCGAATCCGTTAAAAGCCTCATGATTGACAACATCGCTCACGGTATTGGCCGTGGTCAGATGACCGTAAACGGGTGTCGTATCATTATCCTCTTCTTCATTATTGTTCGGATCATCTGACGGTTGCTCTGTCTCCGGTTTATAAGGCTCGTCTTCAGTAGATGTACAAGCCATAAATGGCATTATCGAGCAAAGCAATAACATTATTCCTACCATCTTTTTCATAGTCTATTTATTATTGAAGTGAAATTTATATCGGAGCCAGACAACCCCGTATTCCCGTTGTTCTACCGAAAGAAGTTGCAGGTTTTGACCTTTTGCCGGGCAATCGGTTTTACTCCCGATATACTCGAAAACAGAGGGGATACCTGCAAGCCCGTCGATTCCGGGATAAACGACTAAACTTAACTCGTCAATAACTCCCTCTTTCAGCAAAGCTCCGTTCAATATTCCTCCGCCCTGCACCGATACCGAACGGATACCGAACTCACGATTGGCCGCTTCAAGACCTGCGTGCAAATCGGTTGCGTCTTCCACGACAGCATAAGAGATACGCATCCCGCGCAGGAACGCGAGATATTCTTCCGTGACGTTCCGGCCTAAAACCACGAGGATATTATCGCCACGCAAGGTGGAGGAGGTAAAGAGTATGTCGCCGTCGGGATCAGACACGATAAACATTCTCTCGGAGTGCCGCTCTCCCATGAAAACAGAAGCGGTTCTGGAGAAGGGTGTATTCCCTTTGTTCGATTTTTCAGGAAATACAGCGCAAACCGTGTTTTTCCCGAACATCCACGCATCGGTATTCAGTTCACGGCCGATAGCCGCGTAAACCTTCAACAACTCTGTTTTATCCGTTTCGCCGAACGGCTGCGTCCAGCGATTGTCGAGTAACCGCCCATCGACGGAACTCATGATATGACATATTACTTTTGGTTTCATATTTCTTCGTTCTATCTATTTACTTTTTATAGGGGAACCTCCGAACACATCGCTCATGCCTATTGTATCGAGTTCCGCATCAATACGCCGGATTTCCTCTGTTGTCAGGTGTATATCCACAGCCCCGATATTCTCCTTCAATCGCGAAAGATGGCGCGTGCCGGGAATGGGCACAATCCACGGATGCTTGTTTATCATCCACGCCAATGCGATTTGCGAGGGTGTGGCATGGTATTCATCTGCCAGACGCTCTATAAAGCTGAACAGCCTTTGGTTCTGTTCAAAACTTTCGGGACGGAACTGCGGCATGGATGCACGGTAATCTGTCTTGGTGTCGAATCGTGTGTCGGCCGTGTAACAATCCGTCAATAACCCGTTCGCCAACGGGGAAAATGCCACGAATCCGACACCCAACTCTTCGAGCACGGGAAACAGATTCTCGTGCCACCGCGCCATCATCGAGTAACGGTTCTGAATGGCTGTAACGGGACAGACTTTATGGGCACGACGCAGATACTCCTCCGTTGCTTCCGATATGCCCCAATGGAGGATTTTACCCTCCCGTATCAGGTCTGCCATGACACCGGCCACCTCCTCCGGGGAAATCTTCGGATCGATACGATGCTGGTAATAGAGGTCGATGCGGTCGGTCTGTAAACGACGGAGCGATTCCTCGACCGAATAACGGATCATTTCGGGACGCGAATCCGGTATCAATGCGTGCGGCCCGGATGATTGGGGAGCATCGAATCTCAAACCGAATTTCGAGGCGATGACAACCCGGTTGCGTAGCGGCCTTAACACTTCGCCCAGCAACTCCTCGTTATGATGCGGACGGTCGGGAGTCCCGTACACTTCAGCCGTATCGAAAAAAGTGTACCCCATATCCACGGCATACGCCAGCAACTCTTTCATCTCATGTGTATCGGCAGGCTCTCCGTAGTCATGGCTCATACCCATGCAGCCCAATCCGATGGCGGACACTCTCAATCCGCTCAATCCTAATACTCTGTATTCCATTGTGCTATTTGATTTCATTAGAAATATCCTTACCGTTCGATTCTTTTAACCGGAAACCGCTATAAGCGGCAAACAAGGCGATGACGAGCAATACGGCAAATGCCGCTAAATAGGAATCATTGCCGTAAATATGCACTCCATCCACCACCTGCGGCGGGAAAAGTTCCATTATCCATCCCGTGGAATGACCGATAACGGCTGTCACGATATAGGCCAGAAAAGCATAGACGCTTAACATCACACCCCAAATATCGTTGTGATTCGACTCGCGCACCAATGCGACAATGACCGGCGAGATATTTCCGGCAAAGGCAAGCAGAATAAAGGCTCCGTTTATCAACCACGGAGAATGAACTCCCGACAACAGGCAACCGACAATTAACAGAAATGCGGCTGCGGTTCCAACACCGGAGAAAAGCATCAACGGACGGCGACGGTTCTTCAACATCTTGCTCAAAGCAGGAGCCAGCAGACTATTGACAGCACCTATGACCATCAATACGGTAAGAACCCATCCGGCACTTTCGGGATTCATACCCGAATAATCTTCCAAGAATTTTTTACCGAAGATGCTTTGTATCGCGAAATAAAGCCCGAACGGGAAACCGCCGCAAACGAGAATATGGATATTCTGGCGTACTTTCAACACTTCAAAAAAACGATGATAGTCGAATTTGGCGGTCTGTACCACTTCCGGCATGGGAAGCGTGCATTTCAATCCGGCATAGGCGAGATAGATTAAGGTTGCTATGCCTCCGACCAACAACAAAGCCTGCTGCCAACCCATCATCTGTACCCCGGCAATGAAAGGAGCATTGCCCATCACTCCGCCCAAATAACCGCCTACCATGACAAAGCCCAACATCATGGCAAAGCTGTTCGGATAGATGCGGCTCGTTTCCTTTGTAATACTCAAATAGATATTTGCAGCACCGAACCCCACCATGAAGCGGGCGACATAAAGTAGCCAAAGAGATGGCGCGACAGCAGACAAGAGACTGCCGCCACACAGTACCAGACCTCCCCAAGCCATAACACGCGCACCGCTGAAACGATCCACCAACAACCCGACTACTAACTGGCTGATGGCATACGTGTACATGAATATCGCTCCGATGCCGGTAACACTTCCTGCGGTCGCCGAAAAATGTTCCTGCAACTCGTTGAATATCGCACCCGGCATTACCACTTTTTGCAGGTTGGCAATAAAGTAAAGCAACACGGCACAAAGCCAGAACAGGAATAAACTTTTTGTCGTATCTTTCTTCATGGCTTCAGGATTTTATGGCTGTTCCACCGAATACCGCCGACATCCGCATCGTGTCCAATGCTTTGTCTATCTGTCTCACCTCATCTGCTGTCAGGTCTATATCCGAGGCTCCGGCGTTTTCCTGCAATCGGCTGAACTTGCGTGTCCCCGGAATAGGTACGATCCACGCTTTCTTGCAGAGCATCCATGCAAGGGATATTTGTGCCGGGGTGGCGTTCTTTTCTTCGGCCAAACGGCGTACCAGTCCGAGCAACTCCCGGTTCTCCGCAAAACTTTCGGGACGGAACTGCGGCATGGAAGCACGGTAATCCGTTCCGGCCTCGAAACGAGATGAAGCCGTGTATTGGTCGGATAACAGGCCGTTGGCAAGCGGAGAGAACGGGACGAACCCGATACCCAATTCTTCGAGCACGGGAAAAAGCGATTCGTAGTGCCGTGCCATCATGGAGTAACGGTTTTCCACGGCGGTAATCGGGCAGACACTATGTGCCCTGCGGATCACCTCTTCCGTGGCTTCCGAAATCCCCCAGTGGAGGATTTTTCCCTCCTTTATCAAATCGGCCATTACGCCCGCAACCTCTTCGGGCGGTACACCCACATCCACGCGGTGCTGGTAGTAAAGGTCGATATGGTCGGTCTGCAACCTTTTCAGCGAACCTTCCACGCTGCGACGGATAGTGTCAGGGCGTGAATCGGTAATCAACGGGTAAGGAATCTTTCCGCTCTCCGTATCGAAACGAAGTCCGAATTTAGTCGCAATCACGATACGGTTGCGATACGGTTTTAAGGCATTTCCCAACAACTCCTCGTTATCGTGAGGATTCTCTGTCGTACCATAAGTTTCGGCGGTATCAAAGAACGTATAACCGATTTCTACGGCTTTAGCCAACAATTCCGACATTTCCCGTTTATCGGCAGGCGCACCATAAGCATGGCTCATGCCCATGCACCCCAATCCGATGGCGGATACATATAATCCGCTTTTTCCTAATTCTCTATTCTTCATCTTTTTATCATTTTATATTAGTCTTCTCCTTTATATCATCGAAAATAACCTTTCCAACAGAGATTTACATTCTTATTGATTTTCGACATTGCAAAGTTAGAGAGAACCTTTCAGCGAGGCTTTACAAGAAATGCGGTTGAAAATGCTATTATTTCGGTTTTTTGATGTTGCCGTGCGGATGCCCCGATTCGTCCGATTTCATTTTCTGAAAAAATGGTAATTACACCCGTATTTTTTGTTCGTACCGAGTGGAGGAACGCCCGTAATTTTGCAGTCGGATAAAAACTTGAAACCATAAATAATAGTTAAGTATGAAAAAGTATTTGATTTTCCTGATGATGGCTGCGGCCATCGCAATGTTCGGAGCTTGTTCGCCCGAAGATGAAAATGAACCTGAAATGCCGGGTATTGAAACACCCGAAACACCGGACGAGGAGGAACCGGGCGATCAGGAAGAACCTGATAACCCGGACAACCCCGACGATCCGAACAATCCGGGGGAGAATCCCGATACTCCCGAAAGCGACAGCAAAATTCTGGTTGCCTATTTCAGTTGGGGAGGAACGACACAACGTATGGCGCAGGAGATTGCCAGCCAGACCGGAGCCGACCTTTTTCGGATAGAGCCGACAGTTCCTTATCCTACAGATTATACTGAATGTACGGAAGTCGCCCTTGCAGAACGGGACAACGATGCACGTCCGGCTATTGCCGACAATGTGGAAAATTGGGAACAGTACGATGTTATCTTCATCGGTAGCCCCGTTTGGTGGCATACAGCTCCGATGATCATCGCCACCTTCGCCGAAAGCTACGACTTCTCCGGCAAGACCGTCGTGCCGTTCTGCACTTATTCGGCAACTTACCGAGACGAAACGCTGGCACGTATCGTGGAACTCACTCCCGATGCCGAGCATCTGACCGGCGAAGGGCTGACGAGCGGACGAATCAACGAGCAGAACATTTCATCATGGCTCAAAGAGATTGGGCTAATTGAATAATTCCATAATCCTGATAATTATGAACATATTCAAGTATGTCCTTGCAATGACCGTGGCGATAGCCATGTCATGCGGTAATACAGTACAGGCGCAGACAAAAAATGATAGCAACATGAAAACAGTCGTCGTATATTTCACACATTCCGGCAATACCGAACTTGCCGCCAAGCAGGTTGCGGAAGTGACAGGAGCCAGAATGATTCGGCTTTTACCCGAACAACCCTATTCATCGGAAGATGTAGATTGGGTAAACGAGCAATCCCGTTGCACGCAGGAACACCTCAATCAGTCGCTTCGACCGGCTATTAAACCGATTGATATTGACTTCGCAAAGGTTGATACGGTGTTTGTCGGTTTCCCTATTTGGTGGCATGAAGAACCGGCAGTGATCCGTACTTTTCTTGACAATTACAGCGAACAACTGAAAGGCAAGGTGATATTTCCTTTCTGTACATCTTACGAAAGCCCTATGTCGGAAGCCGATGCCACGCTAAAGAAAGGTTATCCTGCTTTGAAAATAAGAAAAGGGATTCGTCTGCCTGCTAAATCAGAAGAAATTAAAAAATGGATATTTCAATGAATAAAGTAATATTAAACAACGGTGTTGAAATGCCCCAGATGGGCTACGGTGTCTATCAGGTTTCGCCTGCCGAGTGCGAACACTGCGTAAGCGATGCCCTGAAAGTCGGTTATCGGATGATTGACACGGCGCAAGCCTATCACAACGAAGAGGGTGTAGGCAATGCCGTGCAAAAAAGCGGTATCGAGCGCAAAGAGATTTTTTTGGTCTCGAAAGTGTGGATTTCCAACTACGGCTATGAAAAGGCGAAGACTTCCATAGACGAGAGCCTGCGCAAGTTGCAGACGGATTACATCGACCTGATGTTGCTTCACCAACCATTCTGCGACCGTTACGGCGCATACCGGGCATTGGAAGAAGCATATAAAGAAGGAAAACTTCGAGCTATCGGCGTGAGCAATTTTTACCCGGATCATTTTATCGACATTGCCGGTAATATGGAAATTGTTCCGGCTGTAAATCAAGTGGAAACCCATGTTTTCAACCAGCAAACCGAACCGCAGCAAATCATGGAAGAGTTCGGTACACACATCATGTCATGGGGGCCGTTTGCCGAAGGAAGAAACGGGTTCTTTACGAATCCTTTGCTTGCTGGAATCGGGGCAAAATATGGCAAAAGTGTTGCTCAAGTCGCTTTACGTTGGCTGATACAACGAGGCGTAATCATTATCCCCAAATCAACACACATCGAACGGATGCGGCAAAATATCGACATATTCGATTTTGAACTGACTGCCGAAGACATGGCCTCCATTGCTACGCTTGATACGGGAAAAAGTCTTTTCTTCGATCACCACGATGCGGAAACCGCCCGAATGTTTATGGAAAGGAGGTAATCTATGAAAAAGAATTTAGGTAATACTCCCGTAGTCGCTCCGTTGCCCGTATTGATTGTGGCGACCTATGATGAACAGGGTACACCCAACGCCATGAACGCGGCATGGGGTGGGCAATGCGGGTATCATCATGTCGCATTAAACCTTGCACTCGGTCATAAGACAACAGAGAATTTGAAGCATACAAAAGCGTTCACTTTGAGCATTGCAACTCTTGATACACTGGTATTGTCCGATTATTTCGGTCTTGTTTCCGGACGTAAGGAAAACAAGATTGAAAAAGCGGGTGTACACATTGCCCATAGCGAATTTGTCAATGCACCCATTATTTACGAATATCCTCTGACTCTTGAATGTAAAGCTGTAGAAATGCAGGAGGTGTTGGATGAAATGCACGTTGTGGGAGAAGTCGTAAATGCGCAAGTAGATGAGTCTATCTTGAATACACAAGGCAAAGTGGATTTAGGAAAATTGCAGCCCATTTCGTTTGATTCCGTATTGTGTGCTTACCGTGTACTTGGAGATGTGGTTGGTAAAGCCTTCAAAGACGGATCAACTCTGTTGTAAATGGCTTAATAGATGCATCTTATACAGTCTTAATTATTCAGTAAAAAGGGTTGCCAGATGATTTGGCAACCTTTTCTTCATTTCAAAATCTTATCCCTTTATTTGTTCCTTTTGTTGGCTCTGTTACATTATGTGTTACAATACTGGCATAATTATCAACATTATTATCTAGTCTGTTTTCGTTATTCATACCTTCCTTTTCTGACTCAGTTTGATTTGTCTGTTCCTGTCCGTTTTCCGGTGTCGGTGGAGCCAATTCCAACTGAATCCTGCGGTCAAGGACGGCAAGTTCCGACTTCAACTCTTTCAGTTCGTCCTCCTTGCACCATGTCTTTCCAATGACCTCCTGCAATTACGGTATCTCCCTTTCCTGTATCTCGGTCACTTATTTATTATTCGTAGAGCCGGAACTGATCATAATCTGTCTATCTTCCCACTTAGCCTGCATTTTCCTTGAAAGTTCCACAATCTCCCGGCTCAACTTCACAAGGTCAATGGTACACTTCTCTAGCTTGTAAAGCAATGCCATCGCCTTCTTCTCCGAAAAGTGGATGCGCAACTCTTTTACGACTTGATTGTAGTTCGTGCCTATGCAGCGAAACTGGGCATGGAAGTCCGACAGCTTGGTGTAGTAGTCCAGCATCGTCTTGTCCACCTTCAGTACCTTGAACTTCTGCCCGAAGAAGTGTGCCTTGAGAAAGACGGCTTTCGCGTACACATTCGATTCCTCGTACATCATGAGGAATTTATTCCATTCTACTTCCTCAAAGCGCACCATCACGCAGTGCGTCTTCGGGTTCAACTTGGGATTTCTCCCGTACTTGCTTTTCTTTTTCATGCTACTTATTATTTTCGTTTAATGGTTCATCCATTGCCTAATCTCCGATTAAAGAATCCCGAAATTATCTGACTGCGGAGGATAATTCTGCCCACGGCAGTGAAGGCATTTTCAGTTACTTAGAATTATTCGGGTAACTGAAAATATATCTTGCTGTGTCTTTGAAGACACAAAAATCCTCCGCCTGTCGGATTTGTTTCCGAGTGCAATCACTCATCTTGGGTATCGGTTAAACCGATGAAGTGTATTCACCAGCCTAACCGACTTTCTGTAATCCCGTCAGAGCTTGCGCCACTGCTCGATGTCGTTCCGGTAGGTGTCGAGGTGCAGACGAACGAGATTCTCAATCAGCCCCGATGCGCTCATGCCCTTTCCTCCGAGGAAGCGGACAACCCTGTCAAGTTCGTCACGCACCGTCTCGCTGACGAACACGGGCTTGCGGTTGACAATCTTGGGAACTTGGAGATAAGTGGTGCGGTATTCTTCCAGTGACAGCTTGCGCTGCTTGCTGCTGACACGCTTCTGCGGCATTGCCGTTTCCCCGACCGCCTCACTTGACGGTTCATCCGCCATAGCGGTCTCCGTTTCTTCCGTGACGGTCTTGCCGGGCTGTTCCGGCTCATCCGGCTTCAGACCGATACGCCTGTAGATGTCATTCATCGACTTGGGAGTGTAGGATTCCCTGCGTCCCATCTTTTCCACGATTTCACGAGCCTGCTGCTCTGTAATGTTTGGTTCTCTCTTCATTGTAAAAAACAAATTGATTAAGTTATTAACTATGGTCTTGGTAAGCACCTCGACCGATTATCGGAAGCAAAGTAAGGTGCTTTAATGCAGTCAGTCAAGCACTTGGATTCTCTTAGGCAATTTTGTATGGTTTTGCTCTATGGCGGTTGACAAATTGGTGAGGACTTCACCGTTTTGCCGGATATATATGTCCGAAAGGGGAAATGCTCAATTACGGACGATTTTGAATTAAGCCCTTATTTGTGTTTCGTCTTCTACTCTAAAAACCGAAATTAAGGTGATGGCGATAATCTGTATCCCAGACAACCACTGCCACACCGACGCAACATGCTGCCAGTTTTGAAAAATCCATTGTAGGATAACAGATTATATATTCCTTTGCGGCAGAAGAAACAGTAACAACTAAAAGAAAGACAATATGGAAATCGTATCAATCGAGAGAAAGACCTTCGAGGAACTGGTCGCCAAGTTCGACCGCTTCGTCAGCCGGATGGATGCCATCTGCCATCGTCACGGCGAAAAGAAAATGAGCGAGTGGATGGACAATCAAGACGTGTGTCGGATGCTGAACATCAGCCCCCGAACCTTGCAGACGCTTCGGGACAACGGCACGTTGGCTTATTCGCAGATAAACCACAAGACCTATTACCGCCCCGAAGACGTGCAGCGCATCGTCTCCATTGTGGAGGACAGGCGAAAGGAAGCGAAGTTCAAAGGTAAGACTATATAAATACTGTATAGAGTAATAACAGCAATTCCACTAAATCCAGAGTAATATGAACGAACTGATTAACAAAGACAACAAGTGGATAATCCACTTCATGGGCAGTCTCGACCGTCTGCTGGACAACGTAGAGCATCTGACAGCCAACTACCGCCCGACACTGAACGGGGAGCGTTTCTTCACCGACAAGGAGGTGTCGGCACGGTTGAAGGTGAGCCGTCGGACACTTCAGGACTACCGTAACGAAGGACGGATAGCCTACATTCAGTTGGGCGGCAAAATCCTCTACCGTGAGTCCGACATCGAAAGGATGCTGGCTGACAGCTACCGTTCCGCCTACCGAATGACAACAACCTGATTTTCTTGAAGGAGCGCAGTTTGCCGTATGCCCATACTTGCGGCAGCAATGGAACTTCGTCAAAAAGAAAAAAAGGAACGGCTTACGTATGAAGTATCAATGTTTAGCCTCGTCTGTAAGCCGTTCATTCTCTTTCTTCTGATTTCCCGTCAGTCGCTTGTTTCCGTTGCCGGATGCCCAAATGCGTGTGGCTGGCAGTGGCAAGGTTTTCGGGTGGAATACGCTCAAACCCGTTTGAGGAAGATTCCGCCCGAAACGGCTTTGCTGCCCGACCTTGCCAGTGCCGTCAAAGCCACACGTTACCTTTGCATCCGAGCATCGGGGACAGGTGGCTGACGGGATGAACCTCAACTATACCATAGGTTGCCATTCTTGCCATAGGAAACAAACAATGTGACCGGACTTCCTTTCTTGGTGGCGCAGATTTCATTCATCACAAACTGCCGAAACCGGATACTTTCTCTACTGCATATCCTGAATGCAATGGCTATAATCATTTCAAGATTATACACATCATAACTGATGCCGTCAGTTTGCTTGATATACTTCATCGTATCAGTCTCACTTAATTCCTTGTTCTTGTAGATTGCCCGTATCGCCTTGCGGATGTCGCACGAGAACACTCCGAACAAGTCGGCAATCTCAAACTTGGTCATCCATATGGTAGTAGTAGGAATAGACACTTCACCCGTTTCACTGATTGTTATTATTCTCCTATCCATTGTCATTTGATTTTAGTTCATTGCTTGATGCACACTCTTTTTTCCATCCGCTGTAATTTCCGCATTTGAATACCCGTGACGGCATACCGTCATTGGGTAAAGCGTATTTACCTTTGGTATTCTTGGACAGAACCGCCAAATCCTTACTCACTTTATGGTTCGTTATTTCGGCATATATCTGGGTAGTCCGAATGGAATGATGCCCCATCATCTTGCTGATGGTTTCTATCGGAACTCCGTTGCTCAGGCAAATCAAGGTCGCGAAACTGTGCCGGGCCTGGTAGAATGTCAAATGACACCCTAAATCACATTGTTCGGCTATAATTTTGAGGCTTCTGCACAGATTGCATGTCTGAGGAACGAAAAACAACTTTCCGTCCTTTCCTTCACCCTTGTATTTCTCAATGATGCGGAGAGGGATGTCAAGAAGTTTGATATGGCACTCCGCTTTGGTTTTCTGCCGTGCGATGTGAATCCATTTGGAACCGTCTTCTTTCGTAATGATGTTGTCTTCCGTCAGGTTTGCCAAGTCAGCCCTGCCGATGCCTGTGAATACCGAAAAGACAAACAGGTCGCGTGTGTGGCACAGGCGGTATGTGGGCAGTTTGGCATTGAGCAGTTTTTCAAACTGTTCCCTGTTCAGGTGGCGGTGGTTTACAGGCACTTTCTCAATCTTATGTCCTGCAAACGGGTCACGTTTCAGTATATGCTTCTTCAACGCCAGCCGTGTCATCTTGTGCAGCAGGATAAGGTAGTCATTATAGGCTGAAACTTTCAACCGCAGTACGGTAGAGAAATAGAATGTGAAGTCGGTCATGAAACTCATTGTCAGCGACCGCAACGGAATATCCTCCAAATCATACTTGTATTGCAAGAAATTGTATATGTGCTTGCGTGTGGTAAGATAGCGGACATAGGAATGCCTTGTCCTGTCGATGCCCACACGTTTGGCATATTCCTCGTTATGCTCGTCAAACAATGACAGCAACATTTCCTTGACCTCTGACTTTCCAGTGACGGCATTCTTGATGATTTCAGATGATACAAAGCCATAGGAATCCACGTTCTTCCTGTAGGCGGACTTCGCCTTTTCCTCCAAAGCCTCCAGCAATGAGTTCAGCCTGTTCAACTCGTTTCTTTTTTCGCCGGTAATGCTTCCGGTCTTTCTTCCGTCTGTGAACGCCTTTCCCGCCTTTGCATCCCATAAGTCAGGCTCTATTTCAAGCCCGGTGAAATACTGGCTTATCTTCCCGTCAAGGGTGACACGTCCCATAATCGGGCATCTGCCGTTTTTCTTTACCTTCTGACGATTAATGTAGAACAACAGCTTGAATGTGCTTCGCATGGCTTATCCCTCCATTATTTTAGTTATGTACTCCCGTTGCTTCATGCTCGGATTGATTTTCCGTCGGCTGTAGTCTTTCAGAATGGGTGACGGGGCAATGCCTATTCCCGACAAGGAAAACTTGCCACCGATAACATCATTCAGACAATCCACGTCCCTGTCTATCTTATCCTGCGTGACTTTCGCGTACCGCTGCGTGGTGGCGATATGCCGATGCCCCATGATTTTGCTGACGGTTTCTATCGGAATTCCCTGTGACAGGCAGATGACACTTCCGAAGGTATGCCTCGCCTGATGAAATGAGATTGGACGGTTGATACCGCACATAACGGCCATCTTTTTCAGATGTCTGTTCATGCTCTCCTTGGTCAGCATCGGAAGCAGTTTCCCGTTGCTGTCCATACCCTTATACTTTTCGATGATGCTCAACGGTATCTCCATCAGCCGCACACATTCGGGGGTGCCCGTCTTTTGCCTTTCCGTATGAATCCACATGCTGCTGTCTTCCGCTTTCACCAGATTGGCGGCTGTCAGGTTTCTCATATCGCAGTAGCAGATACCCGTCCAGCACGAGAACAGGAACATATCCCTCGTGAAATTGCGGTTGGGAGTGTCATAGGTCGTATTTGCAAATTTGTCAAGCTCGTCTTCCGTCAGATACATCTGTTTGAAAACGGGTTTCTGCGGGGCATAGCCCTTGAACGGGCTGAAGGGGATGATGCCTCGGAACACGGCAAGCATCATCACGCTTTTCAGTCGGTTGATATGTCCGAGAATGGTTTTGGGCATGAAACGCCTTGCCGTGCGCATATACATATCAAACGCCTCAATGAAATTTTCATCCAACTGTTTGACTGGCATATCTGAAACATGGTATTTTTCTTTCAGGAACGCGCTGAGTATCCGGCAAGTGTTCCGGTACTGGTAAAATGTGCTTGCCGCCCTGTTCACTCCCACACGCATGGCATAGTCGCTGTTATGCTCCGCATAGAGTTTCATGATGGTGTCCTGTGTCTCAGCCAAACCTTGAAACACGTTCCTGACTTCCTCCGCAGTCACGACATCTTTGATGTCGATAAGCTCGTTGAACCGCTTCTGCAACAACAGCAGCATCCGTTCAATCTCCCTGTTTGCCATTGTCGCCGCTTTGCTTTTGCCAGTACAGCGTTGGGCTGTGGCATTCCACAACTGCACATTGATTTTGAACTTGCACGCGAATTGTGCGATGGAATTGACCTTCCCCTTGACGGATATTCTGCCCATGAGTGGAGAGAATCCATCCTTGTCCTGTTCGCTGCGCTTGATGTAGAGCAGCACCTTCATTTCTGTTTTCATGCGTTACTTTTTTTGATTGCAATATTACTCATACTTCGCCTGTTGAACTGTATGAGAATCAGGCAGAACGGCGCAATCAAAACCGGATGGGATAAATCTGCCGGAAATGAAGATGTTTCCTATATGGAAAGCCCTCTTTACTGACAGTTTACTCCCTGATTGACTGCATCTAAATGAAATGAAAACAGGTAATGACTTGGTAGCTGAACAGGTTCATTATTCCACCCGTTTTTGCAGTTTGCCTAATTGTGCAAAACAATGCAATATTGTTGTATTACAACGCATTGCCTTTTGATTGCTGTATTTCTCTATTGGTTGCATTGATAGTTTTCTATCGCTTCACCGGACTTGCCTATATAGATGTAGCCGGGCTTACGCAAGACAATATCCGCAAGTCCTTTGACGGCAACCTTTGGATAATGACAAAGCGGCAAAAGACCAATACGGACGTGAATGTTCCCTTGCTGGATATTCCCAAGATGATTTTGAAGAAGTACAAGGGCAAATTACCGAACGGCAAGATACTTCCCATTATCAGCAATCAGAAGCTAAATGCGTACTTGAAAGAGATTGCCGATGTATGCGGGATTAAAAAGAACTTGACATTTCACCTCGCCCGCCATACTTTTGCAACTACTATTACTTTAAATCATATTTATCTGTAATACAGATTATTACAAGTCGTATTTTTGAAAAGGGTAACGGTTTAGCAACGTGCAATCTACCTTTATTTACTTGATATTGCAGAATTTCAAAAATCTCACTACAAAAATAGTTATTTTCTTTTAATTATGAAATATAACTTATTGTATCTTTAGACTTTCTCGTAATTTTGTTATAGCAAATTAGAAACTATGTCCGAAAGTATTCCACAGTTCTATAAAAGAATCCAGCGTTGTGACCCTCAACTGGGTACAACCTACTCTAAGGAGAAACCATATTTCAATGTTCTCTCCCGACAATGTAATTTTGGGACAGTACAATTCAGTTACAGAGATTTTTATAAAGTCACATTGATTATTGGTGTGGGAAAACTATATTATGCAGATAAATGGATTTTAGTAAATCGTCCTGCAATGTTATTTTCTAATCCTTTAGTCCCTTATGCTTGGGAATCAATCAGTGAAGAACAGAAAGGAATGTTTTGTATATTTATTTAATGAGCAATTTGTACAGTCAGAAGAAAAAAATAGTTCTTTGGCTAATAGTCCATTGTTCAAAGTAACGGCAGATAAAGTTTTTTTCTTGGATGATACACAAATTACCAAAGTTTTGGATATATATACCAAAATGCAGGAAGAAAACCAGTCAGACTATGCAAACAAACATGATATTTTACGTTGTTATCTTCATTTATTGATACATACAGCTTTAAAAATGCAGGCGTCAAATAAATATGAATCACATCCGAATGCTTCGCAACGTATTACCGAATTATTCATAGAATTATTGGATAGGCAATTTCCCGTTGATTATCCACATTCAGTATTAAGTTTGCGTACTCCTGCCGATTATGCAAACCGTTTGTCTATACACGTTAATCATTTAAATAAAGTGGTAAAAGATACTACTGGAAAAACTACCTCTACAATGATTGCGGAAAGAATAATTAAAGAATGTACCCAGTATTTATTACATAGTAATCTTTCTATTTCAGAAATTGCTTATAGCTTGGGATTTGAAAACATAGCCTATTTCAGTAAATTCTATCGTAAGCACACTGGAAAATCGCCAAGCGAAATTAGAGAGCAACAATTATTTGATTTGTGCAAATGATGCTTTGAATAGTGTTAATCAGCCATATTTCCATTACCTAATTTTGTACCGACTAAAAAATATAAATAATGAAGTACAGAAAATTAGGCAAAACGGAAGTAAACCTTTCCGCTATCGGATTGGGTTGTATGGGAATGAGTGCTGCGTATGGAGTAGCCGATGAAAAAGAAAGTATTAAAACATTGTATCGTGCTTTAGAACTTGGCATTAATTTTTGGGATACTGCGGATGTATATGGCAATGGTGCTAATGAAGAATTGCTATCCAAAGTATTGGCAGAAAAAAGAAATCAGATTTTTATTGCAACAAAATTTGGTTTTCGCTTACGTAATAGTCAAGGTAGCGTGTTCGCTGGTGGTGAAAGTTATGTGGATGCTTCTCCAAGATATGTAAAACAAGCTGTAGAAAACAGTTTGAAAAGATTAAATATCGAAACTATAGACTTGTATTATGCGCATCGGATTGACCCCACAACACCAATCGAAGAAACAGTTGAAGCTATGGCAGAGTTAGTAAAAGAGGGTAAAGTACGCTATTTGGGACTAAGCGAATGTTCTTCCGAATCATTGAAAAGAGCTTGTAATGTTCATCCTATATCTGCGGTTGAAAGTGAATATTCTTTATTAACACATGATGTCGAAAAAGAGATTCTGCCATTGACGAAAGAATTAGGTGTAACTTTAGTTCCATTTTCACCGTTAGGCAGAGGTTTAGTAACAAATACTATCAACGTAAATACATTGGAAGAACATGATTTCCGCAAGCATTTGCCACGTTATAACGGTAAATATTGGGAAAATAATCAAAAACTGGCTACCGAAATTGCAGAAATAGCAGAAAGCAAAGGAATAACCCCAGCTCAACTTGCTTTAGCTTGGATATTGGCACAAAGTGAAAATATAATTCCTATTCCGGGAACTAAACATATTAAGTATTTAGAAGAAAATGCAAAAGCGGTAGATGTAAATCTATCAATGGAAGATGTTTCTAATATACAACTGCTTTTAAAAAAATATCCTAATATTGGCAACAGATATAATGAATATGATTTTCAGTTTGTAAATAAGTAACTTATTAAAAAAGGAAGTTCTACCACGTTGGTAGGACTTCTTTCTATAATTCCCATAATGAATAATTTGTTGGAACAGAGATTCTTCCGATTATTATCGGAATACTCACAGCGTAAAGTTTCTGTGACAGAGTTTACAGAAGCTATTGAAGAACTGGCTACCCATTTAGCCGATTTTAGTGTCAACGAACAGGATTACAGCGTTTTATTACGTTATTTTTCTTTTGGCTTGCATCGTCTTAAATCGTATCGTGTATGGTTTGAGCAAGAAAAAAATACCCTATTTGCATTTGATTGATGAAGCAATAGAACTAATCAAAACAGAAGTACGCATAGTGAATTTGCGTATCAAATACCCTGAACAGTTCCAGCAACACGCAAATAAGATATTCCTTTCCCCTCTCCATTTAGCAGACAAGACAAGCCTTATCAATATCATGGAAATTGTCAGCGGTTTATTTCTTTCTAAACGCATAATTTATCAGAATGGAAAAACTGTTCACCTGACGGGCTTAGGCAAAGCCTTTGAATGGCTCTTTAACATCAAATTAGGTGATTATCACCAAAAGTACATGGATGTCATCAAGCGAAAGCCAGCCAAACTAACGGAGTTTCTGAATGAACTGGCAAACCTTATTCACAAAGAACACGAAAATAAAGGGTATAGATAATCAATAACTTAGCATTAATTTATACGGGGTAGCGTATGCTACCCTGTAATTTGTTTGCTTTCCTTTTCCGAACTTTGCTTCATCAATCGATTGGTAATCATTTATGTATAACCTGA